>Ga0310122_10000956_pt1 | contig 18441 bp, 17 predicted proteins | sample CB6_Bottom_1051__FD_203503 | JGI IMG/M metagenome (GOLD analysis project Ga0310122, IMG submission 203503) | Marine microbial communities from Western Arctic Ocean, Canada - CB6_Bottom_1051 | ecosystem: Environmental > Aquatic > Marine > Oceanic | place: Canada: Western Arctic Ocean | collected...
CATAATAACTCTGTTACAATTCGACAGGCTCGGCATAATAACTCTGTTACAATTCGACAGGCTCGGCATAATAACTCTGTTACAATTCGACAGGCTCGGCATAATAACTCTGTTACAATTCGACGGATTACAATTCGGGGAATTCGAGAGGATTTATCAGAAAGTTTGATTGAGATAACAAGCAATCAGTAGAATTAATGGAGTATGTTCTTGCCAAGATAATTGTTATATTCGTAATTTTACTAACGATATTATCCGTGATGTACAATAGAAAATTAGATAAATTATGCACCTTACCCGTTATGCAAATGAACGACGCAGAAAATACATTAACAACAGGAGATATTGTATTTGCCCGATATGATTATATAGAATCTGAAGGATGGTACGCATTTTCGCAATATTTTTTAAAAAATATCGTATATTCGTTAGTTACTAGTATTTATACACATGCCGGTATTATTATAAAAAATCAAGATCAGATGTATGTGTATACCGCAATGGATTCTATACATTACGACAATGTTACTCAAACATATAAAAAGGGAAGTATGCTGTTGCCATTTCGAGAATATGCAATGATGTATCCTGGACAGGTGGCAATTTGTAGATTAGTAACACCGTTAGATAATATGCACGATTTACATAATGTGCTAATTGATCATCAACAAACATCATTTGATTCAGATTTATTAAGACTTATTAATACTGTGATTGATATCACTATAACTCCGCTTTATGATGATCGATTAACATGTGCTCAACTAGTAGGTGATATTTTAAAGGGATTAAATCTTATGTCTTCGGTACATACTCCAAATCTTAGTGTAGGAGATATTATGGATTTTGCTAAAGATTCTGGAAAATATTTATCTCCTACACTGTTACGAAATCCATATGCTGAAACAGTGTGTTTTTAACTTGATTAGTTTACTGACCAAGATCAAATAATATTCCAAAGTATATAAATTCTAAAAATCCTTTAAATTTTGTAGATACTTCCCCTCGAGCCTGTAGGCAAATGATATCATTTGTGTTTGCGCAACTTATAGTTTTATTCATATTATTAATTATAAATTATGTAAGACGAGTTAAAAAACTATGCAAATTACAACTAACAACCATGACCGATATATATTCGACCTTAAAGACCGGTGATATTCTCTTTACGCGATTTGATTATTTTGACGCGTATCTTATCCAATATTTAATTCGAAATGTTATATATTCTCACGTTTCGGATTTATATACTCACGTAGGTATGGTGGTTAAAATCGAGAATACATTATATATTTATTCGGCGTACCAGGATGTTAAATATGATTGGATAACAAATACATACAAAACCGGCAGTGTGTTGATTTTATTACGGGATTATATTATGACATATAACGGAAATATCGTGTTGTTTCGATTATTAAATTCTGTTGGCACTACAGGCTTATATGATGTAATAACAGAGAATAAGAATAAAATATTTGACAACAACATGTATAGAATAATAAATACTATACTAGATATAACTAAAAATAAAAAACATACCGACAAGATTATTTGCACACAAGCGGTTGGAGATGCATTAATAGGAGTAGGATTAATGTCACCTTTAACATATACCCCTAACCTTAGTGTAGGTGACATTACAAGTTTTGTCAAAACATCTGAGAAATATGGCGCACCTGTTATGGTAGTAAATCCATATGTTGAGGCAAAATGTGTTTAAAAAATTCGTTCTAACTTTGTTAAACGTGTATGCATAAAGCTTTAAATTTTCAGAGGTTGTGCTCGAAGAGCCCTGGTAAATTCCAATAATTTATGATACGTTCTTATATTTATGGTATTTGTATTAGTGTGGGACTAATTATATAGTGACGATCTGACGTGTTGATATTTGATTCAATAGCCAAATTCAATGTTGTCCTGCGAAAGGAACAATCATGGTATAGATCTCTTAACCGTCAAAATATAAAATATTAAGAGAAATAAACGTTAGATTTATAAATTTCAAGTTAGCAATTCAATAAAATTTCTTAAAAATTATTTTTTTATTCGTAATATATAGTTCTAACTTTGTTAAACGTTCTTGATAATAAAATAATTTTTGTAATATTAGTATTTAAAACTTGAGATATGGGGACTGCTCCGTCTAATAAGAATATATATCTTGCACCTAATAATTCACTTGCGCCGAATAATTCACTTGCGCCGAATAATTCACTTGCGCCGAATACTACTACTGCACAGGTATCAACTGCAGATAGTAGTACTAAGACAGTGATATATACATTAATCATTTTCATATTCTTTGTTGCTATATTATTATATTTTGATATAATATCATTTAATACAGCGTTAATATCTAGTGACACAGCTAAACCCAATGTTATAATACCAGTGGGATAATAGGGATTAAGAGAAATAAAAGTTAAGAGTTCAATATAATTTCTTAAAATTTATTTTTTTTATTGTCCTTAAAATCTATAGATTTTAACTTATAAGAAGTAAAGAATATAGCATTTAAAGGACAAAGTATGGATGAAAAAACTCTCGCGCCGGAAAAATTTTTCGACGATAAACCAGGGACGAATAAACCTGTATTAGTACCGCCTCGGGAATCAGTGATCCTAGAACAAAATAGCACTAATTCCCCTCTTGAGATTTTAAATTTTCTTAATAAAATCAAGCGAGACCCAAAAGAATTTTTATTATACCATCAATTACTAATTAATCGATATTTTACAGAATTTCCCCATTCTAGGGGGTTATTAATATATCATGAAGTAGGATATGGTAAAACAATATTAGCATCATCACTAGCTACATATTTTGCGAAACAAGACAAAAAAATAATTGTATTGGCTGCAAAATCATTGCAAGATAATTTTAAAGCAGGTGTGGATAAATGGCAAGAGAATATGAACACGGAACTTTCTGGTAAACCAAAAAGTTCAAAAGTAGATCCCTCAACATTTAAATATGTTAGTCTGAATGCTAATAATTTATTGGACCAATTGCAGCATATTGATCAAACCGAAGCCACCAAGAAATTTGAAAAATCGCTGGGTGAACTAAATTCATTTATTCGAACAAAAAATGCATTTAATGATTGTTTATTGATAATTGACGAGGCGCATAATTTATCTAATGGTGTGGCAAATGGTAGTAAAAATGCAGTGGGTTTATATGATATGATATTAAAAGCACGAAATTTAAAAATATTATTATTAACTGGAACTCCCATTATCAATGATGCATTTGAAATAGGAATATTATTCAATATGGTTAAGGGATATATTTACAATGGACGCGAACGCGGTGTATTATTCCCGGAAATTCGACCAGAATTCGAACAATATTTTATTGATTATAAAAATATGAAAATAAAAAACGTAGGCCGGTTCATTAATCGATGTTTTGGTCTATGTTCGTATTATGGTACTATTTATACGGATGCTGTAAACAAAACTACAACAGACACAAAAAATACAAAGAATAAAAGAGTAACTATCAAACGTCAAGGATTTCCTTTGGAATATGAGCTTAAAATAGAGCTTATACCAATGTCAGGCGAACAATTTTCAAAATATGATGCCGCCAGAGAGCGTGAAAGGGAAGAATCAGTAGGGTCTCGCTCGGATGAATATGTGCGATTTAGTAAAAAATCAGGTAGTACGACATATCGAATAGCGACTCGACAAATAAGTAATTATGCCATACCCATGTATGCATTAGGTGATGCTATTGGTAAACGAGCGCGTCCAAAATTTATTAATATGATCAAAGATAGTGATTTGCGTAATTTGGACAAATATAGCCCTAAGTTTAAAAAAATATTACAAAACATAGATAAACATAAAGGAATATCAGTGGTTTACTCCGAATTTGTATCAGGTGAAGGTATAAATTTATTTGCGCGTGTTTTAGATACATGCGGATATGAAGAATGGAAATTACCGACGAAAGGAGGTTCATGGCGGTGGAAAGGAGATACCCCTCCTGACCCAAATACATATGGAATTCATGGTGGAGATGATGTAGCAGGGGTGCATGATTATATCATAGATAATAGAAGTAACTCTGATGATTCTATTAATGATTCTATTGATATGATGGGTGCAAATGAAGATATTTATTCATGGGATAGTGTGTCTTTGGGATCTATGTATAGTGGAGGAGTTGATAATACTAATAATTTTGTTGACGATTTAATGTTTTATGGGGGAGGTAAAGCTAAATATGTAAAATTAACCGGTGAATTGGATGCTGATGATCGTACAAAAATATTGACATATTTTAACTCATCTAAGAATAAAAATGGAGAATTAATTAAAATATTGCTATTGTCGGGCGCTGGTAGTGAAGGTATTTCTATTTTTAATGCTCGATCTATTCATATAATGCATCCATATTGGAATATGGCAAGAATTAATCAAGTTAAAGCACGCGCAATTCGATATTTATCGCATGAATCACTTCCAGAAAGTGAACGAAATGTACAACCATACATATATTTATCCACGTATCCTTTAGGATTTGAGAAAGATTTCGAAAAAAATCAAGACAAACGTGTAAAGAATGGTCTTAAGCGTGAAATATTGGAAAAAACAACTGATATTCAATTATTTCATAAATCACTGCGGCAACAACGATTAAATGATTATTTCTTGGCTGCGTGTATACGTGCTTCGGTTGATTGCTCGATCCATATAAAATCACTTCCTTTAAAAGAACAAAAACGTATAAATTGTATTATGTGTAACCCTAGTAATAAACGATTATATCATCCCTTGATTTCAACTCAATTTAAATTAGATAATCCCTGCATAAGATATGATAAGCAAAAAATTACAGTCAAAGAAATATTGCTAGATTTAGATGGTGTTAAAGAAACATACTATTATACCGACGATGATGATATAATCATATATTTATTTGATCAAAATTTGGACGGTTATATTGAAATGGATGCTGATCACCCGGCTTATAGTAAATTATATAGTATATTAGAGGAAAAGAGCAAGTTTTCTTCCGTTTCCTCGGGGCAACGTCCCTCGGATTCCCCGAATTCTATCTATCCGGAATTCTAGGCAGCCTGCTCGAGGAATCCGAATGTTACAATTCGAAGAATTCGACGGTGTCCGGTTTTTTTTGCAATATTTATGTTTCCCGGGTTTACCAAATATAGATCTAATAGTATAAACTTTGAACATTTCATGATTGTGTATTGTATTAAAAAAATGAATATAATATTATACATATACTGCATTCTATATTATTAATTGAAACTTACATAGTAATCAATGCGTATCACTAAAACCATATGTACGACGTTAGAAATACATCCATCGGAAATGACTGGACTTATGTCCTATATATATTTACGCAAATTAAATGAAAAATTCGTCGGCAGATGTTACGCTGCATCCTACATTTTAAAAATAAATAAAATAGAAAGCAGCAATTTAATAATGTCACGGGATAAAATTGGGTGGGGTCTAGTAGATATACAATTTGATTGTGATTGCATTATATATCAAAAAGATGAGATAATTACAGGAGCAAAAGTATTTCATCGAGGAAAAATGGGTAACATAATATGTATAGGCGAACAAACTAAATATATTGCGAGTATTTCTGATGCAAGGGATTTTAAAAGCGTGCAAAAAGATCAAATACTATCAATACGTGTTATTAAAGCTACATATTCGATACTGAAGGATCATATATCTATAATCGCGTCTATAGATATTATTAGGGATGAAATACCCAAACAACAGTTTGAAATTGCTTTGTCGAAAAAAGTACACGAGATGGAAGAATTTAGTGATCTGTTAAAAAGATTAAACACAGAAATTAGTGCAGCTAAAGACATTCAGAGTGATAAAAAAACTAAAGCACGATATGATGAATTTAAAAAAATATTGTATCCCTATAGAACCCCTCCAAAATATCCGACTAAATTAGTTAAATCTATCGGCGACTTTAAAGAAGGTTTAATACTTAAGTGGGATGCTATAGGAAAGGATGGCTTAGATATATTGCAATCAGAACGAAAATTACCTGAAATGGAAAATTCAGTATTAGGTGATGAATTTATGAGTAGATCAATAGAAAGTATACGATTATTACTGTTGGAAAAGATATTATATATGGTTCTCTTGCGAGAATTGATGGATATCTATGACGATGAGTTGTTTAAATCCCATAAAAATGTATGGACATATTATGAAAAAAAACTAAAGAAATAGAGCTTTAAATTTTAAACTCTAAAATTTATAGATCTAAAAAAGATATTAAGAATTATACTTTTTAAGCCTTATAATATTAACTCCTTAACTTTTATTTATAAAAGTTAGATTTATAGCTTAACGAAATAAAAGTTAGTGCTGCATACATATATAAAGCTTTACATTTTTTAAAATACCCGACGCCATGGATGAGACTACCACAAATTCCCAAAAAACACTCTCGAAAGATATAGAAAAAGAAGAATTAAAGTATACCGATTCAGAACGCGCTCTGCAATCGAAAAAACGGTATATTATTGAAAACAAGGATTTATTAGAATATAAACAACGATTAAGTATCATTCGAATTGTTCAAAATGATTTTGACCATATTGTACAGGAATCAGGTGAAGGTAGTTATATTGATTTGGATGAAATCGATAATGAAATTATTGATGTTATATATAATATAGTTAAGACTACTATAGACAGACCATTCATCTAGCTAGAAACTAACTAGAAAAATTACTTATATTTTTTATTTATCAAAATGGATGACGAATCTGATGAACAGTTACTTTTGGAAACACTAGAAACAATGCAATCAATAACTACGAAATATGATAAACCACGTGGGAAAGCATTAAATTACAGCGCTAACTTTTATTTATAAAAGTTAATATTATGTACAGATAATTAATCGAGTAAAATACAAGACGTTAATGTAGTATCCCGTAGAATGTAATCTTATAATTACTTCTTTGCTCCCAAGTTATGTCTTGTGCACGAAACGCCGATCAACTTGTTCATATATTGCGTCATCGCTAAAGACACGCTTGGATGGGTGACAGATATTACGAAATGTCGTACGAAAAAGTTGACGAACTGATATCCATACTGAAACACACGGACAGTGATGCTGAACGATTATGTGTGCGTTTGAGTACACAAAACAACATCGCTTGTATATTGCTCAAACCAAGGAATTCAGTTTCTGCGACCAAACTCGGTTGCGAATGTGGAAATACATCGGCGAGTCCACCAATACGTTGAATTCTAGCGAAGCTAGAATGCCGAGCAAATACATACGTGGTGTATCTTACGTGAAAATTTTGGGGTTGCTGCATCAGGGTTCCTCGGATTCTACTTACAGTAGAATACCGAATATGTAGTTGCCTACCAAGTCTTGTAAATTTGTTTTTTTATCATTTGAATTTTATATAAATAGCTCTTTGATTTAATATACGGAACGACCCGTCTAATTTTTATAAATAAAAGTTAAGATTTTGAATGGAAAGTTTATCCGATCGAGTAGGTAGATTTTTGGATGCATCATATACAGCGGGGTGGGAATTTTCTGATGAAGAATTTGAAATTGATTCGGATGTATCGGATTTTGATTTAAATACTGAATATACAGGAGGAGTAGAAGATTATGAAGATTTTGAAACAGGATTACATTTATTACATTTGGATTTTAAAGTAAAAGGATCCGGATTAGACTCTATGGGAGGCAAGGTACAGAGTACCGATGAGTCACCCGAATCCAAGCGGATACATTTAACATTGAATATCTATGATGAAAAAGAATCTGAATTGGACAGTATTATAAAACTGAAAAAGGACGAAGATGCAGTTTTTAGTACATTCTTAAAACCAACATTTATAAATTTAGAGTCCACCGATACAATAGAACAACAAAATCAACCTATAATATCGTCTCGAATACAAAATATTTTTATGGACGATGTATCTAATATGTCGTCTCTATTAGCAGATACTGAGAGTTTATCACCATTGTTAACCGCATCAGAAACACATGGTTCTGGGGTCTCGAGTCGTAAGACTTCAAAAATCACCACTACCAAAGATAGAAAATCGCTCACGGTTATTGATTTTGAACAGTTTAACGAGATTCTCAGAGGGTATTTAAATAATTTAAATAATTTAAATATTAGATTTCAGTAGTTATACTGTATAACTTTCCTATCTGTCGTTAAAGATCAACTTTACAAATGGCCTCTGTACAAAATCCGTACACTTCTCTTGAAGAAATTATGAATGATGGTAATAAAATATGGGATGTATATATGCATCAAGTAAAAAACGATGCCGATTTCAGAAATCAATCGATGACAAATAAGCTAAAAGAATATCAGGGATTATTTCCACGATTTCATCAAAATTTTCCCATACAGTTACGATATATGATACAATTTCAGCGATATAGACGTAAAGCTCTTACACGTTATGTTAATAAACTACAAAAGGTTCCTCCTCATAGTATGGATGAAAAATTAGAACGTGATGCTGAATATGTTCAATATCTATATCGTTATGAAGCGGGCAAGGACTATAATCCTAAATATGCGGCAACTCTCAAATCAGATATATATGCAGCATTAAAAAAGGAAAAGGATGACTTTGAAGAAGATCACAAGAAAACACAGGAAAAGGTAAAAAAGTACACTGAACTAAACGAAAAGGAAAAACGCGAACGAACTCTCGAATATTTAAAACAAAAGTTAAAAGAACGCGAAGAAAACGAACTATCGCATAAAAATTAAAAATGATTTAAAAAATCTATCGGAATATATATTCCGCACATATGATGCCAACAGCCAATGAATTCAATTGAAATACAATATTGGCGTTTTATTGAAGATAAATTAGTACAGAAAAAAACATTCTCCACAAGATCATCCATTACAATAGATAATTATATAAGTAAATTAAACTGCGATGCTGAAAATATGCTGATAGATATTAATATTTACCGCAATGAACATTTATATAAAACTTTACATTGGCCTACTGCCATATACGCTAAGTTTGATAAATACATCATTTTTGAATACTTAGAATGTCATTACAACAATCCGAAATATAAATTAAACTACGATACCGAAAATGAAAAAATATTCGAGGATGAACCTTTTTACAAAGTGCATATGGATGATACTATTGTCATTAAAATTGAGTTTCTGGGTCAAACTACATTAAGAAACAAACTTAAAGAAAAATTCAAATCTATCTTCCTCACCTCGAATCCGAACAGCTAGGAAGCGGACGAGAATCTACGCGGTAAACTGTATCCGGATTGTATGAGTTTAGTCTTTTTTGGTACCTTTTTGAATAGTACGTACTGATATAATCCCACATATTCTTTATCATCATTCGACATCAAATCGTATACGCGTGGGTTTGCTTCTTTAAATTTAGGTAAGAATTTATCGAACGATTGTTGATGAGTTGCACTAAATCCAAATCGTTTGAATTTTCTAATTATATAATCGACGTTTACCAATGTTTCTTGATAGAATTCGCCTGACGAAAATGGGAGCAACACATTAATAGTTTGACCTATATCTGATAATTTATTTGTTTTAGGATAATTTGCTTTAATTGCGTATTTTACTCTTCCATCTACAGATACACTATATTTATTGTTATATTTTTTGAGCAAGTGAAATACCTTTTCACCGTCATAGGTGAGTAATAATACTTGACCATCATTAGCTACTATCTTATCTATAAATAAAATGATATTTTCTAATTGTCTTGCATTTTTCATTAAATAATGAAATGTAAAACTACAAATAATCAATGGTACACCTTCCTTTGGTATTGGAATTTTTCTTTTAATGTTACTTATGTTATTTTCATAATTGTCGTTGAGATCCATTTCTAATATATATATTCCCATTTTTCTATCCTTGGATCTGGATAATTTTCTGTCCTCTTCTCCCGTTTCTTGTCGCCCTGTTAGGAATATTTTTTTTCGTGTTATTAATTCAGATAGAGCATCCGGATCTATATCTAGAAATAATACATTACGCATATGATTATCCGCATACCGAAATAAATCTTGGCCTTTACCGGATCCCATATCAACTAACCAGATCTGTTTTCCTAATTGGCGTAATAATGATGATTTAACGAATGAATTAAATGATCTCTGGGGTTTATGTATATCGGAATTCGGATATTTAAAATATCCTTTTTTATGATATTCATCAGGTTTTAAGATTAAATCTTTGAATAATAGTGGATTATGAAAATTATTCCAAATTCTCTCAGCTGTAACAATAAAGTCGTTACCGAAATCTTGACCTCTCTTGGCATCTTGAGTTCTATCAGTTCGGATTTTTATAATTTGCCATTCTTCTGTTCCTGTTTTTTCGTCGATTAATAGTTTAAATTCGCCGATTTTACCATCTAAATTTTCTTTAGAGGTCTCAGATTTACCCTTTACAGGCATATCGAATCCATATACTTCAGTATCATAGTTGTCATAAGAGGGTTCGTGAATAGTGACATCTAAAATATCATCTTCGCTAGCATCGCTATCTTCATCGCCGAGGGATTTTGATTCAGAGTGTATAGGCGCATGTTTTGACTCAAGAATACGAGGAGGCCATAAATGATTTTTTTGATTGCGTTTTGGGGCTCCTCCTTCAAGAGTTTTAAGTTTAATTTTGTTTGGGTGACAATATATATAAGCTAACGGATTGGATGATGGTGAAAACTGTATGGGGTGATAGTGTTTCTGTAATACCTCACTTCCAAACAATGTAAAATAATTTTTGATTGTCATAATATTCATCCGTTCAAATATTTGTCGGTTAATTCCTGAAAACAGGAAATATAAAGTATGAGAATCTTTGCAGAGATACGGCGATTTACCAGCAATATTACTCGATGGTTTTCGTAGCAAAAAGTCAATTGTAGGCACCGGTTTCCATTTCCAAACTTCCATATTTTTGTAAGTTGTATTTTTTTGATTGTATTTATTTTTTTCGTTGTGAATGATATCAGTTTCGCTTGGGCCATCTGGTGTAAATATTAATCCATCTATATCATAGGGTCTGCGAGGTTGATTATAAATCCTTCGTATTTCTTGAACATAGTTCTTTTTTGTTAAACGAACGAAAACTTTGAGTTCGGCAATAGTTTGTTTACATAGATCGTTTATTAATTTAGTGGCTTCATGTAATTTTTTGAATCGTTCACCAAACACTTTATGTGCTAATTTTTCTCCTTTATACATAATAACATCAAACGTAAATAGTATCGGTTTCGTTTTTCCTGATGGGATTTTTATAATGGGTGATATGTTCGTAGATCGTGATATATTTTTTGCAGCATATACCAATTCTGCATCGATAATGGTGAGTTCATCCGTTGAGCTAGATTCTGCAGGGCACTTAATTAAATACAAATGATCACTTACAAGAATTATTTTAGATGATGATGCTACAATTAGACATCGTTGACCATCTGCTTTATCAGTCAGCCACCAGTTTTCAATCTGAGGCCATACTTTATCGAAATATACAGCCTTACTAAGTTCCTTAACGGAGTTATATAATTTTTTCAAAATTAGGCCATTGGGATTGTAATTACCCAGAATAATGGGTGCTAATAGGTTTAAATAATCTTGATATTCCGCCATTGATTCCACTGAAGGATCGATAATAGAATATATTGTATTTACAACTTTGGATACATCCAGCGGGGATATATCATGTTTAGTACCTATATATTCTGCCTCAAATTCTATATGATCGGCTGACAGATACGGTGCTTTTTTATTAAAATTAACCGACGTAATATTTTTAATAAATAACGCGTTCTTTTGTTTTTGTAAATTTTCAATTTTATGTAATGTTTTTACAAATGTGATGTCATATCGCCAATCAGGGAACAGTTTGATAACAATGGATAATCGTAATTTTATTCGAATTTTAGTAAAGTCTTTTTTCATGGTTTCATCAACCACATCATCTATTTCGGACGAAATCGACACTTTATAATTTCCATAAGAGCCGTTTTCATTCCATTTTAGTAATTCTTTTTTAGTCATATAGGATTCAACCTTACCCGGGAATAAAATTGCTAATCGCTTTTTTGATCTATCTTTATGTTCCCTGATAAGTTCTATTGTCGTTGTTATTTCCGTAGAAACACTTTCCTTTAAAAGAGCGTCTATGATTCTATTAAATACTTCTTTTATGTCTGAATCATTATTTTTGATAATATAATTATCAGATACGTGTTGCCTGGGATCTATATATAACCGAATTTCTAATTCCTTATCCTTTGAATCGTCTTTAAATATTTGCAATAGGTTCAAGAGAGACTTCATGTGTATAGGTTAAAATATAATAGCTATATATTCCAAACTGTTATATAGCTATTAGGTTTAATATATTAAACCTAATAGCTTTAGCGTGAGATGTAAAAGTTAACAGTATAGACGCGTATTTTAATTGCCGAGAATATTTATAATTTCTAACAAGTCACCAGAATGGGTATAATGTTAACCGTGATTTCAAATTTCATAAAAGGCATAATAAATACGACAATGAAAGTATTATAAAAAATAAATAATTAATAAATTGATTATTCAATGTTAGTTTTATTAAATTGATATGAAATAATTCTAATTAATCCATTCTTTAAATCGCTAAATATAATTTCCAATTCTATAGATTTCAAAAATTTAAATCGTTATATAGACCATTATAATTTCTATTCAGAGCGTTATCTAAGGTTATAAAGCTGGACCGAACGTTGTTCGTGGCACCCACATTGGTCTCTTTGAATCTAGGCGAAACTAGTCACGTAGCAAAGCTACACCTTTGGCAAGGCTTGGAGATGCCGCACTAAGTACGGGTACAAGGCACGTTATGCCGAGGAATTAACGGAGTCAAAGATCCCGAAAAAAGAGGAAGAAAAAATGGACATTCGACACACAGAAGTATCGGATTGGTTTCACATAAATAAATGTAATCGTACTGTGTTATCTGAAAATTATAAAGAATCTACATATAAAGATGTATTAAACTCACCACACACATCTAGTTTTGTATTACTTGATACCGGTCGCATAGTTGGATATATAATTGCAATTCTTCAACGCGAAGCAGTTGTTTACGGGCATATAATATCACTTGGTATTTATAAAGAGTATCGAAAACAAGGATATGGAAGAATATTGATGGAATTAGTTGAGTCAGACATGCATAAAATAAAATATATAATACTCCATGTGAGAAAATTAAATAAACCCGCACTTGCATTATATACATATTTAGGATACAAGGGAGTCAAAAAAATTAAATATGGGAATAGTGATGGATATATACTACAAAAATATATGATATAAAATTACGTTAATTGATTATAAAGCGTTTGTACTTCTATACCTAATTTGACACATTCAACGACAGAGGACCGATATTTTTTAGTAATTGAGTCAATGGCGGATTGATGATCTTTAGTAATTGAGTCAATGGCGGATTGATGATCTTTAGTAATTGAGTCAATGGTGGATTGATGGTTTTTAGTAACGTCGCTTCGTTCAATCATAAGCATATTCACGTTATTAGTGGCATGTAGTAATCCTTTTTTGAGAACATTGTAATCATCAAGGCGGCAATGTAATTTGTCTAAGTTTACAGATAATTGAGCTTCAGCTTGTTGACATTTTTTTAATTTTCTCTGACTCAATTCAAGTTCGCATTTATATTCTGACAATTGCTTACTTTCTATTTGATATATTTCAACTCGTTCAAGTAGTATTTTTACAAGTATATTCGCTTTATATGGTTTTTTCTTTTTTACAGCGTCATCACTTGTAATATATTTCTTATAAGTCGTTATTCTTGCTTCATCGGGTTTAAACTGAATAATATCGGTTAATTCTCTTGTTAATGCGCTATAGGTTTCTTTATATTGAGATAATGTAAATGTTAGTTGAGAATTTGTTTCTTTAAGTTGAGATAATGTAAATGTTAGTTGAGAATTTGTTTCTTTAAGTTGAGATAATGTAAATGTTAGTTGAGAATTTGTTTCTTTAAGTTGTTTGTTTTCTTGTTCTAAATTAATCAATCTATTATGATTTTCTAACTTTAATTTATAAAATTTCGCATTTTGTTCAGCTTCTTCGGTGAGTTTTTTCACACTTTCTTTTTCTGTTATATATTGTGAAGTCGGATTAGGTGGAACTGTCGTGCAAGTTGTCTCGTGAGATATACCATATAGTGAGTTTGGTATACCTGGAGGATTATTTAATAATTCAATGCTACGTTCCATATAATTACCAACAAATCTATCATCAGATCGTAATATTTCGGGATATACAGGCCCTACCAAAAACATTGCTAGTGTTTTCTCATTATAAGTATGCGCGTATTCGCATTTTTTGCTGCATTTTTTACTATCGCAAGCGAATACCTTGTAAGGAATTTTCTCTCGGTAAAATAGGTCTTCATATATGTTTATCCAATTTTGATCATATAAAATACGTTTTGCTAGTTCACGTTCACAAAATATAGTTCGTGCTCTTAATGAATGTTTAATTGTTGATATAATAATGGATAAATTAAATGGTACATTTAACGTATTATTTATATACGAATGTATATTACTTATAGTAGTTTCTTCATATTTGTATAATGCGGCAAATACAAGCTGCGTTTGGCAATTTTGATCAGTGTGAACGAATTCCATTGCTCTGATGTCTTGCATATTCATGTTATATTAGTTTAATATATTTTTTCCACTTGAAAATCTTTGATTGTTGAATATAACGTATGAGAGGGTCTTTTTCAATCTATCGAGTAGTTTTTTGTTGACTCTGATTTTTGCATGTACGGCGATTCGTTTGAACCCATGTATATTTATATGAATATATGATTTCAATTTTTAACATTCTAAATATAAATCTTACGAAATATATAGATTACTATAAATTTTACGAAATACAATGAATATGTGCGGCGTTTCATCAAAAATATATAATGGAACAAAATGCAGTATCGGAATAATTGCAGCAGGCATAGCAATATATTCGTACCTTATTAGTGAATTATTACAAGCTATATTTCTTACTTTGGTATTCTTGTTTACGGTTGGAGATGTTATAAAAAATTGGTCAGCCTATAAATTATTGGATGTAGAAATGGCCCAAGTTAAACAACATAACGACGATTACAAACGAGAAAATTCAGCCTATCACAAAGAAAATAAACACATGAAACAAAATGTTGATAATTTATCAAAAGAGAATTCAGCCTATCACAAAGAAAATAAACACATGAAACAAAATATTTCCAACTTATCAAAGGAAAATGATGCATTGTCAATTAATGTTGATAATTTAAACCAGGCATCTGACGAATTCAGTAATCATATATTAAATCTGAACGATAGTAATTTAAAATTATCAGGAGATTTAGAAGAATTAGAAAAACAAGTACTCCAACTCAAACAAATACAAATAAATTCTAGAAAGCTAATCAATTCTCTTATGGCTGCGGGGGATGACTATAAAGAATTTAATAAAATATTTGAAAAGAATGTTAATCAATTACAAAATACAGAACAGATGTTAGAGGCACTAGTTAATGGATTACGTGATGATACATTTATGGAAATGGATGAAGACCACGATGGAATTGTTACACCTGAAGAATATAATAGATATCTTGCACAAAAAAAATCACATAAATGATATACCAGTGTTCAAAATTGATTTTATTTTATTTTTTATATCTACAAATGGAAGGTGAAGAAATTTATATTGAGATCAATGATGATATTTTCTGTATCAATGATCCGTTGTGTTACAAAAAATTCAAATGTGAATTTAGAGAATTATTTGATAATTATTACGGTGGTGAACAGCCGTTCAGTATATTTAAACGTATGCTAAAATTATCAGTCAATCAGACCAAAAAAGAGATCTATTTTACTATAAATCATAAAGATGACAAATATATTTTGAACTTTGTATGTCCTGGTATTATTGACATTGAAATAAATTTTGTTATTTCTAATAACGATTTCATACAAGATAAAGATACTCTTTATGCGGCTATTAAAAATGCCCAAGGTGCACAGGCAATCGTCGAATATATTGATGATGCACTTAGCAAAATAAATTCGAAGGAAATTGAATTTGTTATTACAGATGATGATTTTAGTATTGATGATCAAAAAGAGAGAACTTTTGAAACTTTTGGATTAGAAAAATTCAAAGAGTTATTTAAAAAACATGACTTACAAGGACAATTAAGCGATATTTATGATGATAGAGTAGAAAATATATATACACGAGCAATACATAGTAATTTAGGTGGAAATATTCAAAAGATAAAAGATATGAAATTTATAGAAATTATATGCAAGAGTGATAAAAGAATATGCTGTGGTATAAAAGATAAAGAAATGTATTATAGTATAAATATATGTGATACTCCTGCATTTGATTATACTCCTAAAATAATTAACGCTGGAGATCGTATTAAGTTAAAAGGACTAATTACATTTAACAGAAATCAATATTGCGAAGAACTATATAAAAATAATCCTAATTCTGGTTTTATATATGGACTAAAATTGCTTCCAAAACTTATTAGAGCACATAAAATATGTAAATTACCTTTTACATTCAAAAATGTAGAATCTACAAGTCGATTCATACGTTTACATATAAACGTCAATAATGGTTTAATAAATAAAAATACTGCATATTATACAAACAACATTAATGGATTTTTAGAATATAAACTCTTTACTACCGATAATTATCTATACTTAAAAGTAATTGGATATGTATGTGGCGTTAATAATTATTATTTGAGCGGTAATAGGTGGACACCACAACCTTATACTTGTAGAATTACAAATTTAAGTAAATTATTTGAGAGACATTCTCTTGCGGAACGGAATGATTCATCTTGTTATAGGGATTCATCTGGTTGTAAGCCTTATAAATTAGGTATATATGGAAATTCATCCATTGATTTAAATTCATTTCAAAAATATAACGGCGCAGTCTGTTGGTACACAAAGGATGGATTGAATTTTTCAAATAATATATTGTTTATCCTTGAGGGAATTGAGTTAAACTAATCTTTAATAATGCAAAATAAATCATCTAATGCAATTTTTTTGATGATCTCGTAAGATAATTAATTCCATTTCTAAACTTTTATATCTTTGGCTATAAATCTAATAATTATCAAAGATAATAGCCTAATAATTATCAAAGATAATAGATAAGGGGTTTGACGTTTACAGTTGTATGTATTAATTTTAAACACTTAGTATATCATATTCACTTTTTAATATGATTACTGAAGACAAATACTCAATGGGATCATAAAATATTGTTAATTAAATAATTAATTATTAAAAAAATTGATGGTTTAACCCTATTAACCAGTAACTCATGAATCAAACACAAACCACGCGTTCAACGCAAACGCAAATGGAAGACTTCTTCGATATGCACGTCACCATAGAGGGTGATAAGATGAGTCTCGGGGGGAAGACGCACGATATAGACTATTTTCGTGAAAAAGGAGGCCATCGGTACAACGCAATCGTACACGATAATACAGACATTTATAAATGTCTAGACCTCATCCAAGATGAAAAAGAAGGATACCGCATACGCGGAATCGAAAGCCGCATATACTCGGCTGTATGCGACATCATACGATTCGGTCCCCGTGAACGACGTGAACCCCGTGAACGCTGTCATAAACCTTTCTGTCTGAAGCCGGGGATTGGCATATGTTGGTGCATGATAAAGTGATGAAGTGAGTCACCAGCGAACCCCTTCCCTTTTCCTCTTTCCTCTTTCCTTCCCCTCTCAAAAAAAAATTGATTTTTTTAACCCTATTAAACCACTAACTCGCAAACACAAACGCAAACTCTCAAACGAAACCCAAACCCAGACCCAAACGCAAAGCAAATGGAAAACTTCTTAGATATGCACGTCACCATAGAGGGTGATAAGATGAGTATCGGGGGGACCCCACACGTTATAGACTATTTTAGTGAAGAAGAAGAAGAAGGTGAAGAAGGAGGCCTTCGGTGCAACGCAATCGTGCACGATGATACAGACACTTATAAACGTCTAGACCTCATCCAAGATGAAAAAGAAGGATACCGCCTACGCGGAATCGAAAGCTGCGACCACTCGGCTGTACGCGGTATCATACGATCCGGTACCCGTGATCGACGTGAAGGTGAACGTGAACGCCGTGATCGACGTGAAGGTGAACGTGAACGCCGTGATCCCCGTGATCCCTGTGAACCCCGTGAACGCCGTGAAGGTGAACGTGAACGCCGTGATGACCAGAAGGTGAACCCCGTCCACCCCGTCCACCCAATCATGGTACATAAACCCATACCC
>Ga0310122_10000957_pt1 | contig 18436 bp, 20 predicted proteins | sample CB6_Bottom_1051__FD_203503 | JGI IMG/M metagenome (GOLD analysis project Ga0310122, IMG submission 203503) | Marine microbial communities from Western Arctic Ocean, Canada - CB6_Bottom_1051 | ecosystem: Environmental > Aquatic > Marine > Oceanic | place: Canada: Western Arctic Ocean | collected...
GCATCCAATTGATTCTGAGAGAAACTGTGGCTGCCTTGCATAGAATGTGGCCACCTAGTCAGGATAGCGATGGGAAATAATCGAATTCAGTAGGACGGCGAACAATTGAACGAACTTGATAAATACCTATTTGATATTAACGGCTACATGATTATAGAAAATGCGCTTGAACAGGACGAAACCACCGAGTTGAACCGGCTCATCGACGCGCAAAACCTGCCTGAACCTGGTCTCGCGACATCAGAGGCCAGATTCGGCTCCAGCGGTTCGTTGTTCGATGAAAACAATCAGACCGCTGGATACCTCGACTGGGGCGCTCCATTCAACAATCTACTGGATCATCCGGCGATCATGGACCCGTTGAGATTTATTTTAGGTGATGGATTCAGAATCGACCATTACTACGGAATCTATATGAAGGACGGGACTGAGCGATTGAGGCTCCACGGAGGGAACACCCCGTTTGACCCGCCAGAGTACTATCACTTTCAGGACGGGAAGGTTTTCAATGGCCTTACCGTCGTTGCGTGGAACCTCTGCGAAACCGGACCTGAAGTTGGCGGATTCTGCTGTGTACCTGGAAGCCACAAAGCCAACTATCCGTGTCCGCCAGAAATTCTCGCCGGCCACGAACAATCGGGCAGCGTTGTCACCCCGCATGTCGATGCGGGGTCAGCCGTGATATTCACGGAGGCTCTGACTCACGGAACCGCTCCGTGGGTCGCCGATTACCAGCGCCGGTCTCTGCTGTTCAAGTACAGCCCTGCCCAACAATCTTGGGGTCCTAGTTATCCGCCCATGCCCGGTGTCCAGCTTACAGATCGGCAAAAGAACCTGTTTGAAAAACCTTACTTTGCTCAACGAGCGTCGCTGTTCGACGACTGAGGGCGCATGCAGTCATGGACTCAGAGTTAGCACAGGCGTTGTGGTCGAAGAATCGAGCTTAGAAGACATTACATCTGCGTCGTCAGCAGCCGCCAGCGTGTAGAGCCGATTGTCGTTCGAGCCAACATAAACAGTGTCCTCATAACCAATCGGTGGGGCCATAATGTGGTCGCCAGCGTCGAACTTCCAGATTTCCCGGCCTGACACTGAATCGACAGCGTAGACTTGTTCGTCGTTTGAGGCAAAATACAAAACTCCGTGGTCCAACACCTGTGTCGATTGGACCTCTCCACCGGTTCGGAACCTCCATCTCAGGCTGCCATCATTGGAGTCCAGGGCGTAGCGATAACCGTCGTTAGAACCCGCGTACACTGTCGAATCCCCATGTGTCACCGACGTGAGAACCGAAACACCTGCCCAAAAGTTCCACAAGTGCGTGCCGGATTTTTTATCGAGGGCGTAAATATGATCATCCCACGATCCTACGAACACTTTACCTTCAGCGATCGCCGGACTGGAAATAGAGCTATTCTGGAGCCCGGTTCTCCAGCGAACTTCTCCGGTTGCCGAGTCGAGAGCGTAAACAAAATCGCTGGACGATGCAGGATAAACCGTCTGTTCATCGTGAGCTGGCGAACCGAGACATTGCCACCGGTGTTGAATCGCCACAACATGAAGCCGCTTCGTTCATCCAGTGCGTATACAGCGTCATCCGCCGAACCTGCGAATACCCTCCCGTCGGCGACAGTTGGCCCCGACCATATCCGTCCATCCGTTGTGAATCTCCAGACCCGTTCGCCTGTCTTTCGATTAACTGCGCGAACGTGTGCCGCCAGCGTCGTGATGAAAATCATGTCGTCGGTGACTGCGGCGGCTCCGGTGACAGAGCCGCCGGAATCCTATGACTAAATGACCACCTTGCCGGATATCGGTATGGCGTAGAAAACATCGTCTTGTGAGCCGATGTAGACCACGTCATCTCGAACAACTGGCGCGGCGTCTATCCAATTGCCGGTCTTGTGCTGCCAACGGACGGAGCCCGCTTCAGGCGTCGCGGTCGGTGGAGGCGTATGGGTCGCTGTCGCGGGAAGACTTGGCGTCGGTGACCGCCCGGGCGTGATCGATGGCAAGGGCAAAGGTGTTGGCAGGAGGATTGGCGTCGCCAGCTGAGATCGAGCAGGCGTTCTGGTCGAAGGTGCCTGAGTTTTTGTCGCGGTGACTATGACAGGTGGCGGCGATGGCGTTGTCGGCGGTGGGGCCGGAACCGGCGTCTCATTAGGTCTCAGTGTGAACAGCGCGCGGATTCGCAGCTTGCGATCAACAGTGACCGTCATCTGAACGCCATCTCCCTGGGCATAGTCTTCCCATCGGATGAACGCGACATTGGGTGGGGTAGCAGATAAAGACACTGTGACCTCCGTCCCCTGCGGGTAGAGGCCATCGGAGTGGGGATGTGGCGCCGGGCGATTTCCACTGATATATCCGGCACAATCGCGATCGACAACCGGTATCGTTCAGGCTCTGGAGTCGGCGAAGGGATTTCGGTTCGCGTTGCCACTGGTGATGCAGTTGGTCGGCGTGTCAATGTTACAGAAATGGGCGTCAAGGCAGGTTTTGCGAGCGCCAAAGGAGTTGACGTAGGCAAAACTGCAATGGCGCGGACGATTGTTTCCGGTGTGATTCCGCCTCCACAGGCTATGGAGAGCGTAAGTATGATCGTCCCGAGGCTGACTAACGAGCGTGCGGCGCTCGGAAAAGCCATCCTTTGAACAACCTCGACAATGGGGCCTGACACTCAAGGCTAGACTGAGGGCAGCGGGGCCGTGTCTCCGGTCCTCACCTGCCAAGTATGTACGCGTGCCGCCATATCTCGGATTCGGTCGCGGTGGGTTGGGTCGTTGAAAAGATTGTTCATTTCGTGAGGGTCTGAGCGCAGGTCAAATAACTCGCACTGGTCTCCGGCGCACAGATTTAGCTTCCAGCGATCAGACACAATTGAACGCCAGGGCAGAGTGAGCATCCGGTTGATTTCTGCGCTGCCAAGATGCCTGTCCTCCATTTCTGGGTGGATACCGTTCCATTGAATGAATACGTCGTTGTCGTCCAATGTCTCCTCGCCTTTGAGGACTCCGAGTTGGCTTGTGCCCTGAAGATGAACGGGAATATCGTCGTCCAAAAGGTCAAGCAGCGTGGGGACGAGGTCGATTTGGCTGATGCTGCCTGGAACCTTATCGCCGCCGCCGATCCACGGAGCGCGAATCAAAAGCGGGACGCGAGACGCCTCTTCATAGAACGAGCGCTTTTCAAGCATGGCATGATCGCCAATCATCTCGCCGTGGTCGCTGGTGAACACCACGGCAGTGTTGTCCGCGATGCCCGCTCGCTCAAGCGCGTCGGTGATGTCTCCGACCATTCGGTCGACCAGAGTCATGTTCGCCATGTAGCGGGCGCGCATTCGGAGCCAGTCGGATTCTGTGGTCACCTCGTTGCCAAGACCGGCCGCGTTCGCAGCGACGATGTACTCGTCTGGGCTCGGCGTCACGCCCGTGTCGATGAACTGGAGGTTGTAATCGGCCCTCGCGCGATTGACCAAAGACCCGCCTTCGGGGCGCTGCAGAAACGTCGGCCCGGTAGGGATGTCGTCAGGGTCATAGAGATCGTTCAACGGGCCGTAAAAGGGCGGATGCGGCTCGAACGTGCTGACGTAAAGCACGAACGGCCTGTCTTTGTTGCGGCCAATGAATTCGGCGGCACCTCTGCCGAGAAAAGCGGCCATCTGGTGTTCTTCGGGAAGCTCCGCCCTCTGGAAAGCGTCGAATATCTTTTCACCTGCGACCTCCGTCTCAGGCTCATAACCCTGGTCGACCAGGTATCTGTGATAGTCGCTCATCCGACGGAGGTACTCACGGCGGGTGTATTCTGGCCGGTGCCCGTCCTCTGAGCTAACCCATTCGTGAAATCCGTGTTGGGATTCCAGATCATCGCCCAGATGCCACTTGCCGTAGTAGCCGCAGTGGTACTCCTCGGACACCATTTCTGCGATGACCGGGATGTCAGGATCGAGGCGCATCTTGTTCATGATTGGCCCAGCGGCATGGGGATACAATCCGGTGAGCAGGGAAACACGTGAGGGCGTGCACACCGGCTGAGTGACATACGGAGCCTCGAATACGAAGCTCTCATCGGCCAGCGCATTGAGACGTGGAGTCTGAATCCAATCGTTGCCATAACAGGCCATCGTGTCGTAACGCTGTTGGTCGCTGAGGATTACCACGAGGTTGTGTCGGTCTGCCATTCTCAGTGCCTCCGCTGGTCGTCGATTCGAGATTTCGATCGCCGTAGAGTCTGCTCGGTCCGTTGCAAGGTGTCAGGCATCCACTACACAGCGGAAGCCGAGGTTGCCCGTGGAAGAATCAGGAGTGTTAGAGCTTCGGGCTGCCACTCTGTACCTGTTGCAGTAAGAGTCGTGGCATAGGTATGATCCGCCCCTGATGCTCTTGGAAACGCCGGTGGTTGCCCCTGTGGGATTTTTCCGGGGCTCTGCTCGGTGGTAGTCGGGACTGAACCAGTCGGATTGCCACTCCCAAACGTTGCCGGCGACGTTGTAGAGCCCATATCCGTTCGGCTCGAACGACCGGGCGGGCGCTGTGCCTGCGAAACCATCCTCGGCTGTGTCTCGGTCTGGGAAAACGCCTTGCCAGATGTTGCACATATGCTTGCCGCCTGGTGTCAGGTCGTCGCCCCACGCGAATGTTTCCCCATCTAGGCCGCCACGGGCCGCCATCTCCCATTCCGCCTCTGTGGGCAGTCGCTTGCCTGCCCACTCGCAGTAGGCGAGAGCGTCGGTCCAAGCGACGTGAACCACTGGATGATCCAGCCGATCTCTGAATGTCGAGCCGGGGCCTTCGGGCCTGCGCCAATTCGCGCCCTTGACCTGCCACCACCAAGGAGCGTCAGCCACGCTCTGGGTGACGGTTTTCGCGATTCGCGTTGAAACGAAATGATGGAACACGAAAGACCAATCGTACCGGTCGGCCTCGGTCTTGTATCCGGTGGCCTTGATGAATCGAACGAACTGCTCGTTCGTCACCGTGGTCTCGTCGATGTAAAAAGAGGAGACTGTTACCTGCCGCTCTGGGCCTTCTCCGTCACCAGGGGACCCGGCCGGATCGTTCGTGCCCATCAAGTACTCACCACCGGGAATGTGGGCCATTCCTTTAGGAGCGCGGCGCGGTTTGTTAGTAGTTGTGGGGGCGGCGGATGTCTGCGACGGCGGAATTCCGCGTGAAGCCGCGCAGCATGGGTTGCTCGAGTTGTCAGTCAATGAAAATCACCTTGTTAGCCGCAGAACAGGGCGAGGTAAGTTTTGGGGAATATAATCACATCCTCTGACCGGGTGTCAACGAACGGACGCTCACGAATTCGCGAGGCGTAGTGTCACAGAGCCTATTGACAAAACTTTCACGATATGAGTATTCTTGTGTCTAAGATGAAGAATTCATACACCTACGGGTATTTTGGTTACTCTTTTTACTTTACCGGCGTCACTGCCGATCGAGTTATGGTGCCTTGATACTTTAGTAGCCTGTAAGTCAAAGACCACCAGAACCTCAGTCGGCAGTGACTGAGGTTTTTTAATTTCACGAAAAACAGAGGAATTACAAAGCCAGGGAGGGATGATCCGATGCAAGAGTCACCAACTAGGGATGTGAACGTCGTGAGCACAGTTAAATTGAAATCACCGGTAGATTTGGTAAGTCAACTGCCAATTACTCCAGAGGCGGAGAAAACCGTGCTGGATGGCAGACAGCAGATACGCGAAATCCTGGAGGGCAGAGATTCACGAATGCTGATGGTTGTGGGGCCATGCTCCATCCATGACGAAGAAGCGGCGCTGGAATACGCGGACCGGCTTGTCGAACTTGCCGGAAAATTGAAGGACCGCCTGCTCATAGTTATGCGAGTTTACTTCGAGAAGCCCCGTACCACTGTGGGCTGGAAGGGTATGATCTACGACCCCAACCTGGACGACACTTTCGACATCGCTACCGGTCTCGAAAAGGCCCGCTCTCTCATGCTCAAGATCAATGATAAGGGAATGCCCATCGGCACAGAATTTCTCGATCCCATCATTCCTCAATATCTGTCCGATGTTATTGCCTGGTCTACTATAGGCGCTCGCACCACCGAGAGTCAGACCCATCGGCAGATGGCCTCCGGTCTCAGCATGCCCGTCGGATTCAAGAATGGCACAGACGGCACGGCGCAGATTGCGGTGGATGCCATGATCTCGGCCCAATCTCCTCACGCGTTCCTCGGCATTGACCACTTCGGTCAGACTGCGGTGGTTAACACTTGCGGCAACCCTTACGGCCACCTGGTGCTAAGGGGCGGTCGTCAAGGTCCGAACTTCGGAGCGGATGCCGTCGCGGAAGCTCATGACCTTCTCACGGCAGGCAACGTTCGGCCACAGCTACTCGTGGACTGCTCCCACGGCAACTCGAACAAAGATCATAGACTGCAAGGAACAGCGTTCAAAGATGTTATCGGTCAACGCCACGACGGCAACACCAATATTATAGGCTGCATGATGGAATCCAACTTGAATCCAGGCGCCCAGAAATTGAACAGCGACCGCTCCAAAATGGAGTACGGCGTTTCTGTCACCGACGCCTGCATTGGGTGGGATGAAACGGCACAGCTTCTTGGCTGGGCGCACGAGCAGGTGGGCGACGTTGTCCGCGTGCCAGTAGGCGACTAGGTCGCGACCCCTTCTCTCTCTGGATGAATCGTTAGGGACGGCGACAGGCCGTCCCTAACGATTCTTTGATGGACTTTTCAAAATGGGCGACATTGCCAGAGGCTCCACAATACGAGTGTTGTCCATCAGATACGGCGGCGCGCAACGAGATCTTTACGAAGCCCAGTTTGTTGACCACGTGGGTAGCGTTGTGCGTGTGTATGTTCCGGCTCGCTCCCCGATGTATGGTCATGATAATTGCCTTTTGGAACCGGCGGAGGTCTCGGCGATAGAAATTTACTTCACCGACCGTTCGTATAACATTATCGGCCGGGCTGAGAGAAAAACGTGCAACAACTACTGGTACATCAATGTGGCGAAACCTGCTAAGTTTGATGGCACGACCCTGAGTTGGGTTGATTTGGGCATTGACGTGTCTTTACCAGTGGACGGTCCATTGGTCGTACATAACGAGGACGAGTTGGAGTTAAACACCGATCAAAAAAACTATTTGCGTGATCTAGTCGATCGTGTTTTGCAACCGCGAGACGAGATTTTGAGGCTGGGCAGGCTCGGAAAATCCCCGTTTGACCGTGAGCGTCAAATCGAAAAACTCAGAGAGTTAGAACGTCTCTAGCCTCCCCTGAACCCGCCTTCTGAGTTGATTACCTGGCCGGTTATGTATCTGGCGTCGTCAGAGACCAGCCATGCGACTAGTCTTGCAGTGTTGTCAGGCTCTCCACAACGAATAAATGGCATGTTTTTGAGAGCCGATTCACGTTCTTCATCGGTAGGCCAACCAGTGTCGGTTGGGCCAGGGTTTACTGTGTTCACAATGATGCCTCTCTCAATCAGCGCATCGCCGAGACTGGCGGTCAACTGATGCAGAGCGCCTTTCGAAGCCACGTAAGCCAACTACGATGGCATTGGGCCGAGATGTTGCCCAGACGTCATCTTCACGATTCTTCCCCTCTGTCTACAGTCGTGTCGCCGAGCGAATTCCTTGGCCAGCAGCAATGGCGCACTGACGTTGATGGCGAGGTGCATATCAATCTACTCAATGCTCAGTTCGTCGAGCGATTCCGCGACGTCGTAGGCGTGGTTGATGACCAGGATGTCAACATGGCCGTGCATCTCGGTGGCGCTGGTGACGAGTTTTGCAGGGGAGCCAGGTTCTGAGAGCTCCAATTCAATGCTCTCCACTCGGACGCCTGTTGCTCTAAGTTCCGACACCATACCATCGCCATTCTGCTCGTTAGCGCCCCACGGCTTCAAGCGGTCATACGGAGCGTAAGATTGAAGAAACAGGCCCGCGCCCATCGACGCCAGTCGGCGAGCAATGGCAAACCCAATCCCCTGGCGGCGGCTCGCGCCGGTAACGATGGCGACACGCCCCTGAAGTTCTCTGGTCAAATGAATTGACCTGCTTTATGAAATCTAGAAGCAATCATATCCCAATGGGTTATACTTCGTAGAATCTGACTGGCGGATTCGGAGACATATGCAACAAACAATCGACGACCAACTTCTGATCGACATCGAACAGCACGCCGTTGAGATAGCCCGACAGGGCGGGGTGATTCTGGGCAAATATTTTGGGCAGAAGATCAAAGTCGAATACAAAGACAAACGGGAGAGCGACCCTGTATCACAAGCCGACCGAGAAACGCAGGATTATCTCTACAAAGCGATCGAAGCCCGATTTCCCGATCATGGAATCCTTGGCGAAGAGGACGACAAGGAGAAACAAGAGGACACTTCTCCGGCTCCTGATTTCCTCTGGGTTTTGGACCCACTGGACGGCACAAAGAATTTTTTGCATGGTCTGCCAGTTTATGCCTGTTCTGTCGGCGTGCTTTACAAAGGCGCTCCGGTCGCGGGTGCGGTTTTCGTCCCGTGGCCTGCTGAAGGGGGAGGCATAGTGTTTCACGCGCACAAAGGGGGCGGAGCATTCGCTGACTCTGAGCTGATCTCGGTGCATGAGGCCGATGAACCTCGTGGCAACGTGATGGTGACCCTTCCTGGCTACTTCGGGACGCTATCGAATTTCAAAAAACCAATGCGTGGGAAGGTGGGCGAGCTTCGTGTGACAGGAAGCATCGCCTACGAGCTTGTCATGGTGTCGCGAGGAATCACCCAATACATGATTACTACCGGCCCTCACTTGTGGGACATCGTTGGCGGCGTGGCCGTGGCGATGGAGGCGGGCGGCGCGTTGTTTCGAGGGACCAGAACTTCGGGCGCAATGGGGATGTTCCCCTCGATTAAATGGGAAGAAACGGACACGTTGGTCCCTGACTGGGAAAGCGGAACAACCAGCGCACGGGATCTGCACCGATGGGTCCAGCCATTGACGTTGGGAAGCCCTCCAGTGGCTCGGTACGTCACGTCCAACCTTCGAACTCGCGTGAATCTGCGGTGGCGAATTTGGCGCCTGTGGCGGAGATGGAAGGCGAGACGCTCCGACAGCGCATCCGGGTGAGGTTCGCTCTTTAGATGCGTCGGGCTACGGTCTGTAATCCTCAGCGTTATCCTGTGGCTCGTACAATAGCACGCGGTGGGCGCGGGGAGTGTCATAGATTTTCCATGTGTTATTGGATGCCCCGAAGAATATGTCGTAACTGATGCCTTCGACTTCGATGCACCTCTCAACCATAGTCGCGAGGTCTCTTCGACTAAGCCAACTAATGTAGCTTCGCGAGTCCTCACCGGGCCGATCTCCGCCGCCCATCGTGCCCAGGCGAATGCAGATTACCGTCATGCCGTACTCCTCGGCATAGTAGGCGCCAAGAGATTCACCGAAAATCTTGCTGGCGGCGTATGGGCCATCGGGCCGAGTTGGCATATCGTGGGTCACCAGCGGCACGTCATTCGGGTCGAGATTCCCGTATTTTCCCTCCGCGATCGCACGCCACGGTTCGTCCCGCTCATAGAAGCCTGTGACGTGCATCGAGCTAAAGAAAATTACGCGCTTGACCCCGCCCCGGCGCGACGCCTCGAACACGTTGGCGGTTGCTATGATGTTGTCTGGCAAAAGCAGATCCCACCAGATGTCAGGAGTGTGTCGAGGCTCCGCGGCCAGGTGTACGACCGTGTCTTTGCCTTCCATAGCCGGGAGTATAGCGTCGAAGTTTGTGAGATCCGCTGTCATGGAATCGAAACCATCGACTGGAATTCTGTCGGTGCCACTAAGTTGATATTTGTCGACGAGGCGTTCTCGCAAATATGTTCCCACACGGCCTGCCGCGCCGGTCAATAACACTTTCTTGTGATCTACCATGCCTAGAATCTCCGATGGGCTGATTGTCTTGAGATCGCGTTACATTCTGACCAAGCGAGGGACCAAAAGTTTGCCCGTGAGGTCGTCGAACCACTCCACAACTTCTTGATGCAACGGTATGCCGTTGGCGCGACGTTCCTGTTCGTCCTCAGACTCGGAGAGTCCTGGGTACAGTACCCGATCATGACCCGGCGCAGGCTTCGTCTCGCGGAGTGTTTTGAGCATCTGGTCCATGTTGGACGTGAAATTATCAAGGTCAGTGAAAGCAGCGATGTCATACGCCGCGAAATAGTGTCTGGCCTTCGCCGAAGGGTCGACCATGTTCGGCAGAACACCCGAGAGCATCGTCGCAAGTATCTCGACCATCATCCCGAAACCATAGCCTTTATGTGAGCCCTGCTCGCGAGTGCCGCCGATGGGTAGCATGTGGTATTCTCCTGCCTCGGGAACTGGGGCGTTTTCCATAATAGGCGTGCCGTCTTTGGATGCGACCCATCCAGGGAGAAGATCGGCCCCAACGCGGGCGGCTAGCCGGAGTTTGTTGCCGGCCACGGCTGATGTTGCAGCGTCGAACAGCAGAGGCGGTTCGTCGCCTGCCGGAGCCGCGATGGATATAGGATTTGTCCCCAGCCTCGGCACCGCTCCATATGTTGGAAGAATGCCCAGGCCGAGGGCAGTGCCGCACATTCCCACCATTCCCTCATTAGCAGCCTGCATCGAAAAATGCCCAACCGCGCCCAGGTGCGCGCTGTTATATATTGTGACGATTCCAACGCCAACTGAACGCGCTTTCTCGATTGCCAGAGACATCGCTTTGTTGCCGAGGATGATACCAAGACCCCGGTCGCCGTCGATCACCGCCGTGCCGGGAGATTCTCGGACGATTCGCCATTCCGGCCTGGGGTTGATCTCGTTGGACGTGTACATGCGAACATAGTCGGCCATTTTATTGGAGACACCGTGAGTCTCGATGCCTCTGAGATCGGCGGTCACAAGCACGTCGGCCCCGTTGGCGGCGTCCTCGGATTCCAGTCCCATCTTCTTAAAAATCGCGGTAACCGAAGCTCGGAGAGAGTCCTGGGAAATTCTGATCTGGTCTTCTTTCGGGACTTTGAATCGATCAAGCATGCCTGTCTCCGTTCCCTACTTGTCCATGCCGCGTTGCAAACCCCTGAGCATTCCAATTTGACCCAGATGCTGAATCTCCTCTTGGATCAGCTGACGAAACATTCTCTGAATCGTGAATTGCGCGAACCTGTTGTTGGCTGCTGAACCGCCAAACGGGGACCTGCCGGGCGATGCCTCCAGGTCATCGGGGCCGATACTGCCTAGGTATGTGCGAGTCTCTGCTCGGACTGCTTCGAAAAACGACTTCAAGTTTTCCATCGTCAGATGGGGAAAAGACGCCAAATCATCAGCGGTCAGACCGACCGCTGATTGATTTTCATCCATGCCAAGCTTCTCGAACCAACGTCCGCTGGTCCAAAGGTCAGGCTTGTCCTGACAGAATATCTGAAACCAACGATCCTCGACTCGCGCTGTGTGCCACATGATGAACGCGATTGAGTTAGTTTCAGCATTGGGGCGCCAGTTAAGCTCGTCTTCGGTCAGGCCGTCAAGGTAACCGTATAGCCGACCTGCGTATTCTTTAAACATCTCGGTCGCGAACTCAAGCAGTTCCATTTGTTCCTTCTTAAAGCAATTGTGTGTTGATTCCGATCGCGGTGCTAATCGGCCAGCGTACGCTCGAACACGTAGCGGCCAATGTCACGATTCTCGGAGAAATCGAACCCTTCGAAGTCTCCGTTGTATCCAAGCAAAGGGATGTCCTGTTCGTGGGCGGAGGCATGTGAACGGAGTCCCGACGGCACTTTCCCGTCTCCGCCTAGATCTCTAGACAGTTTGCTGGGACCGAACACAGTTTCCTTGTCTCCCGTCACGACGATGTCGCCGATTCTCTCATGGTAGAGGTTTAATTTTTCGACTGCGCCCTCACGAGAGTACACATCGTCGATACCTGGCGTCTCTCTGAGAATCTTCATCGCTTCGTCCGTCCGTCCCGTGTGCTCCGGGTCCATGTATATGAACATGCAACCACCAAGATTTGAGTGGTGGACGACGTATCGGTCCTTGATGATGGGGACTTGAACAGCGCGGATGCCATGAGCGCTCAGGACATCGTTGAGATCGAGGAGTCGCGACTTCGCCGACATCCCGTGGTCAGCCGTCAAGAGGAATGTTGTGTCGGGATGAGTTTCCAACAGTTCGCCGATGGCGTTATCCAAAATGGTGATGTGTTGCTGGGACTCCGGCGCGTCGGGGGCGTATGTGTGCATCGCGTAGTCGGTGGTAGTGATGTACACAAGGTCGGCCTCATGCTGAGTCATGATGTAATTGGCGGCATTAATTGACCAGCCGTTGACTTCCAGTGAGTAGATTTCCGGCGGCTCTCCGACTTTCGGCCCTGCCACGACCCACTCTGGGGCCTGTTCCGACGACACGGTGATCGTAGCGCCGTCTGACAACAGAGTTCTCAGTTTGTCTTTGGAGGTGACGAGGACTGACCGTTTGCCCAATTTCGTGGCACGCTGGAACATGGTCTCTGCCAGGATGTACTCTCCCGACTCCATGTATATCTCTTCACCCGTTTCCCGTATCATTCGGTAGTTGGAGCTAATGCCATGGACTTCGGGATAGCTGGCCGTAACAAGCGAGACGTTGTTAACGTTGGTGACCGACGGCATCATGGATTTACCGATTTTCAGGAAGCCTTTGCGACCAAGCTCCTGAAGATTGGGGGCGTCGCAGGCGTCCAGGTAATCGGGATCGAAGCCATCAATCGTCACTACGACAGTTGTTTTGGTCATGCTTAAAATCCTTGTGTTGAGCAAAATCCGAGATCGTCAGCGCTAATTTTAGCATCTTTCGTGTCGGGATAATCCGATAAACAACCCACTGCAAAGCCTACCATTCCGGCGCGCAAAGTCTGGCCGTAGTTATGGCTCGTAATTTAAGCATAGTCACACATTAGACGCTCAGGACTTGAGTTTGATCGACGAAGAAACATTCGATGCCGAAGTAGGTGACGAGCCGTACTACGGCATGAGAAAGCGGACCGGGGCAGGGTTGCTTTTCTTGCTGGTGGTGTTGCTGTTTATCAGAGTGGACAACTATAAGCTGACTCCGGTGGAATTGATCGCGGGAGACCATCTTTTCTCGATAGTCCGATGGGAGATCAAGAATTTCCCACAGAAATGGATCCATGCGCTTTGGGAGGCCATACCCGGCAACAAACCATCCAGAGAGGAACGCCTCGTCATTATTGACGATTATCTCCAGCTTGCCCGAAAGGTCCAGAAAGAGGTGGATCGGGTCGACGGCGTTCTGATTCGACGCAGCGCCACTCAGGGGTCTGCCGCCGCCGCGAAAGAGCTTGTTCCTACTACTGAAGCGCTCGAAATACTCACAAAGGAGAGGAACGCCCTCCGCGCTAAGGCTGAGGAGGCCGTAGAAGCAGAGATCAGCGCTCTGTTGGCCGAAATGGGATTCGAGTCTAGATTCGGCCTGATTTGGCCACCCGTTGACATCAAATTCGAAGAGCCGCCGACGCTCTTAGTTCTATCGACAAGGGACAAGATCAGCCTTATTAGCTCGATCCTGTTGGACCCTGACATCAAGGGCGTGGAGCGAGACAGGATCGAAAACGAAATCCTCGAGAAGCACAACCTGTCGTCGTACGTGGACGATCTGGCGGGGCTGGCGACCTATCCGAATTTCGTCAACGATCTATACACAACTCGAACCGTCATGAGGACGGCAGTTCACGAGTGGATGCACGCCTTCTTCTTCTTCAAGCCGCTGGGCAAGAATCTGAGGAAAAATGACACGATGTTCACCATGAATGAGACGGTCGCCGACATCATAGGCCGTGAACTGGGCGACATTGTGTTCGAGCGCATAGGCGGCGATCTGACCATCTCAGCCAGCAGATACGCGCCAGCGGAGGACATCAACCCCCAATTTACGAAAGTCATGCGCGAGACGCGCCGGCGCGTTGATGAATTGTTGAGCGAGGGCAAGATCGAGGAAGCAGAGGAACACATGCGGGAACAGCAATGGTTCCTGCGCCTTCGAGGTTACGGCCTTCGCAAGCTCAATCAGGCGTATTTCGCCTTTCGGGGCCGGTACGCCGAAAGTCCCGCGTCAACCAGCCCCCTGGGCGCCCAGTTAAACGAGATTCGCGATCTCCTGCCATCAATCGAAGCATTCATCCGCGAGATCATCGAAATCGGCTCGAATGCCGAGTTGCTAGCGCTTTTGGACCGACTCCGAGCCGAGGCTGCTGCTGTTGAGTCCGGTTCAAGAATATAGCCGATTCAGATTCCCATACTTCGAAGGGTCGAGATCGCGACCTGCGAAGCCGGTGAAGTCCGGGCCGTAGCGGTGGGCGCGAAATGTGGCGTTCGCCTGGGCGCCGGAGCGGTCTGGAGCGAAGAATGGGTTGATGTACTCCCATACGATGTCGCCAGAGTGTGTCACCTCGAAAATGCGTCCGTGCGCGCCTTCGCAGGCCAGGGTGTTGCCGTTGGGCTGTCTCTCCGCGCTGGAAATGTGGAAGCTGTAGAACGACATCAGAGGGCTGCCGAGGTACCGCCAAGCAATTTCATTTGTTTCCGGGTTGACCTCGACAATACTAGACCGTTCTTGGTTCCCTCTGGCGTGAGAACCATTGTCGAACAGCAGCACGTTGCCATTTGCCAGATGTGTCGCGTGGTGTTGATGGGATACTTCACCTGGTCCCCATTTCCACGTAAATTCTCCAGTTTCTCGCGACACAATTCCAATGGTGCTGACAGTCCTAAAACTGACTAGAAAATCGTTATCGTTGGTCAGCTTCAGAGAGTTGCCATGAGTCCATTCGCGGCGACCGTGCAGCGGGCAGATGACTTCTTCGGCAACGTTTAATTTTTGCCAAAGTTTCCACTCGTTCACGGTATTGCCGTCGGAATCGACCTCAATGATTACATCGCCCAGCATTACTTCAGGCTCTTCCTCATTCACATTACCGCCTTGCACGGTGTCCGAGAATTCAGTGGATAGCTCTTCCCACACTAAGACAATCGTGTTTCCGTTTAGCTGGCGTTGGAAATCGTGATGGAGCCAGGGATTCCGGTACTCCCAGACCTTGTTGCCCTCCCAGTCTAGCTCTACCAGAGCGCCGCTGGCTCCACCGAGACCCCGCCCGGATTCCTCCTCAGTCGGCGGATTCGTGCGGAACAACAGGTTGCCGTTGAGCAGGAGTTGAGAGTATGAAATTCCTTCGTGATATTCCCACCGGTGACAGATTTGGCCTTCCATGTCCACCAGGTTCGCATGGTTGCCGCCGTTGGTTGTGAACAGCGTGTATCCTCGGTAGGCTAGGGAAGGTGAATTGTGAATCAGACCGACTGGATGATGCTCGGACCAGCCCATTGTTATCTCTCCTGAATAAACAATTGCCCTGTCGGGCACTTGCGGCAGGGCAATTGGTCGCGTCTGGGGTTAGTTGAAATTAGGCGGGGACTTCCAACAGGGTGTGATCACGGTTGGCCCACTCGCCCATCGATCCGTCGTAGTTCCGAGTCCTGTCATAACCCAGGAGCCGCAGGGTGAACACTCCGTGCGCCGCACGGATTCCACCCTGTCAATAAGTGATGACATTCTTGTCAGCTGTCACTCCAATCATTTCGAGCATTGATCGAAGCTCTTCAGCCGTCTTGAACGTGCGGTGACGATCCTCGTTCAGGAAATTCGTCCATTCCAGATGGACTGCGCCTGGGATATGACCGACCCGTTCGTTACCTCGGCTGTTGGAGCCATCCCACTCTCCGTCGGCCCGGACGTCTAGGAACACGGTGTCGGAGTGTCCAACCTGTCCCACCCCGTAGTCGAGAGTGCAGATCAGGTCCTCGTTGGCGTTCGGAGTAAATGTAACACTGACTACAGGGGGGCGGTCTATCGACGTTGGTTTGCCTTCGTCGTGCCACTTCCGCCATCCGCCATTCAGCACCTTGACGTTGGTGTGGCCGTAGTAGTTCAGAACCCACCAGAATCGGGCGGCGGAAAGACTCCCGTTGGCATCGTAGGTGACCACCAGAGTGTCGTCGCCAATGCCCATTTTCTCCATGAGTCCTTTGACGACGTCAGGTTCGGCGACCCAAGGGTACGCGTGGGAGTCTTTGGGATAATCTGGATGCTTGATGTAGTGATGAACCTGGATGCCTACCGCGTTTTTGATGTGGGAGCGACGGTACTCTGGAAATTCATCACAGTCGATGATTCGGATGTTAGGGTCGTCTATATGTTCTGCCAGCCAGTCGGTGTCTGCCAGCATTTCGGGACGAGCGTATCCCTGAGTCGTCATGTTCGTGCCTCCGGTGATGGTGATTCGAGCAGTGGTGGGAGTATAGCACAGGAGCCAAATGATGCAACGAGCCTGGATTTCTGGAGAGTGTCGGTCCGGTTGACCATGTTGAACCCCCTTGCTACACTCGCTCAGTCCGGATTCAAAGAGGATCAGTTATGCCGGGCGCACCTGAGGCGTGTTGGGCATTACCCGGAAAATCACGGCACAATCGAGTTCGTGTCGCCGGTGGAAACTTGAATGCTTCGTTGGTCTGGACGCAAGAATATGTTGCCCAATTTATTGAGCCATAAACAGTGAGGCAAAGAGATGACAAAAACCCCAGACCCATTTTTTTTCATCCAACTTAGCGACCCGCAATTCGGGTGTTTTGAGGCACGTGGAGCCGCACCGGGAGACGGAACGTTTCCCGAGACAGCCCTGTACGAAACAGCTATTGCCGCTGCCAACCGCCTGAAACCCGAGTTTGTGGTGGTCACGGGCGACCTTGTTCAGGACTCTGACAACGAGGCTCAGCACTCAGAGTTGATGCGGATTTCGGCCCAACTGGATCACAACATCCCACTCTATCTCACCACAGGCAACTGTGATGTGGGGAACACCCCGTCTGCTGAGAGCCTCCGAATCTACCGAGAGAAATTTGGCAACGATAACTACTCCTTCGACTTTCACGGAAGCCACTTCGTTGTCCTGAATAGTTCGATCTGTCTCGACCCGTCTGAAGTTCCCGAAGAGTGGGATTCACTGGTCGATTTTGTGCGGTCGGACCTTGATGCGCATAGCCCAACGAGCAAGCACACAATAATGTTCATGCACCACCCGCTCTTCGCCGACTCCGCAGACGACCCAAATAGGGATATTCGATACATTCCCCACGAACGAAGAAGCGTCCTTCTCAGACAGCTTCGCAAGCATGGAGCGTCAGGGGTGTTCACAGGCCATTGGCACGAAAACCATTACTCTAGCGACGGCGACATGTTGATGATTATATCTGGCCCAGTTGGGTACCCACTTGGAGACGATCCCTCAGGGCTACGCATTGTGAAGGTTTACGACGACCGGATCGAACACGAGTATTTTGGCATGGATGACTTGCCCAACACAGTCGAACTGAAATCAGCTATTGGACGCGCCAGTTCAACCCATTAATATTGCAGATTGAAAAAGAGGTCGAAAAGTATGAAATTCGGAGTTCAAGTAAGCTGCTATCGAACGACGTGGGACGACATCAACGCATCAATCCAGGCATTGGAAGCTGGACGGTGGAACAGCTTGTGGTTTGCTGACCACTTTCTCCCGCCGTCGCCGGGGTCTCCCGGCGGAGCACGAGATCAGGAGCAAGGGACGGCGTTCGAAGGCTACACGCTAATCGCGGTGGCGGCTGGCATGACTAAGAAACTCAGGCTCGGCCATCTGGTCTTGGGCAACACGTATCGAAATCCGGCGTTGCTGGCGAAGATGGCGACGACGTTGGATCAGGCATCTAAAGGCCGATTCGTGCTTTCCCTTGGCGCGGCATGGTTCGCTCGGGAACACGAGGCGTTCGGATGGGATTTCCCGTCGCTGAAAGAACGGTCCGACAGGTTTGAGGAGGCGTGCGAGTTGATCCGCAAACTCTTCACCGCAGAAGGGCCTGTTGACTACGACGGCCAGTATTACCAACTAGATCAGGCGCCGCTGTCGCCCACATCCTACCAGGAACCGCACGTTCCGATTCTGATTGGCGGGACAGGCGAGCGGCGCACCATGCGTACTTTGGCGAAATATGGCGACATCTTTAACCTGGATGGCTGGTCGGGCAGAGGGATGTCGATGGACCTATATCAACACAAGATTAGCGTGCTTGAACGGCACTGCGAGGATGTCGGTCGCGATCCTTCAGAGATCAAGCGGACGTTGTTGGCGCCTCTCTTGATCACAGATGATCCAGCCGAGGCCGAACAGTATAACGAAGCGCGAGGATATCGGTCCATGGACCGAACTCACGGCAACTACGCAGGCCCGCTGATGGAAGCGAAAGATTCAGGCTCATTGGCTGGGCCAAAAGACTACATCATCGAGCGGATAGGCGAGTTCGCAGACGCAGGCGTGGATGAGATCATGTTCGGAGGTATTCCAACTGGCGATG
>Ga0310122_10000963_pt1 | contig 18412 bp, 21 predicted proteins | sample CB6_Bottom_1051__FD_203503 | JGI IMG/M metagenome (GOLD analysis project Ga0310122, IMG submission 203503) | Marine microbial communities from Western Arctic Ocean, Canada - CB6_Bottom_1051 | ecosystem: Environmental > Aquatic > Marine > Oceanic | place: Canada: Western Arctic Ocean | collected...
TTATTTAGTAGTTATTTTATCGATTGATTCATTACTTTTTTTTGAAATTCTTTCTTTTTTACCATTTTCTAGTTTTCTATATCCAATTCTTGTTCTTTTCCCCGTTTGTGGACAGATAAGCATTACGTTGGAAGCATCTATTGGTGCTTCAAACGTAATTTTCTCTCCTGCTTTATTTTGACTTTTCTTAATGTGCTTTGTTCTCATATTTATTTTTTCTACTACAATTTTATTTTGTTTACGTAGAATTTTAGTAATTTTACCTTGTTTACCTTTGTCCTTTCCTGCGATTACTATGATTTTGTCGGTTTTTTTAAGTTTCATAATTAATTGTTTATAATACTTCCGATGCTTGAGAAATAATTTTTTGATAACCTTTATCTCTCAGTTCTCTGGCAACAGGTCCGAAAACACGTGTTCCCTTAGGTTGTTTTTCTTTATCTACTATTACAACTGCATTTTCATCAAATTTAATACTTGAACCATCTTTTCTAGAAAGTTCTTTTACTTGCCTTACTACTACAGCTCTTTCTACAGATTTTTTCTTTACTACTCCTTTAGGACTTGCTTCTTTTACTGATACTACAATTAAGTCTCCAATTCTTGCATATTTTCTTTTAGATCCTCCGAGTACTTTAATACATTTAACCATTTTGGCTCCTGTATTATCGGCTACTTTTAATTTACTTTCTGATTGAATCATATTATTTAGTATTAACTTCTTTAGGTTTTATAATCGTCCATTTTTTTAATTTACTAATTGGTCTTGTTTCATAGAACATTACTTCATCACCTATTTTAAATTCTTTTTTCTCTGGATTATGTACATGAAATTTTTGTGAAACTCTATATCTTTTTTTGTATTTAGGATGATTTTTGTAACTATTTACTGTTACAACTATTGTTTTATCTTGTTTATTACTGCTTACTGTTCCTTTTTTTGATCTCATGATTTCTAGGTTTAAGATTTATATAATAGTTTTTATTCTTTTACTAGTTCTTTTTTTGTTGATTCTATTAGTTCTTGTTCTTTCATTAGAGTTTTGATTCTTGCAATTTGCTTTTTATACCTGCTTATAAAATGTGCGTTTTTTGATTGTCCACTTTTTACTTCAAATTTAATCTTGAAAAGTTCTTTTCTATTTTCATTTAATTCTTCTAATAATTTTTTAATATCTAATTTTTTTAATTCTTCGTGATTTTTCATTTTATTGGTCTTGAGTGTTAATAAATTTACATTTTACAGGAAGTTTATGTGCTGCTAGTCTCATTGCTTCTTTTGCGATATCTGTTTCTACACCTTCCATTTCAAAAATCATTCTACCTGGTTTTACTGTTGCTACGTAAAATTCTGGATTTCCTTTACCACTTCCCATTGGTACTTCTGATGCTTTTCTAGTAATTGTTTTTTGCGGGAATATTCTAATCCAGATTTTTCCTCCACGTTTTATATATCTAGTCATTGATCTTCTTGCTGCTTCAATTTGTCTTGATGTGATTTCACCTGCAGATATTGCTTTTAAACCATAGGTTCCAAAGCTAACACTATTACCTCTTTGAGAAACTCCTTTTAAGGCTGATCTTCCCCTGTGTAATCTTCTGTATTTTTGCTTTTTAGGTATTAACATAATTAAGTTTAAGTTTCTTTAATTTCTTCAATTTGTTGTTTTAGCTTTTGTTCTAAATCTTTCTTAAAAACTTCCCCTTTGTAGATCCATACTTTGACCCCAATTTTCCCATAAGTTGTATGAGCTGGTATTGAAGCGTAATCGATATCTGCTCTAAAAGTGTGTAAAGGGATTTTTCCTTTGGAGAAAAATTCTCCTCTTGATATTTCAACTCCGTTTAATCTTCCTCCTAGATAAATTTTTATTCCTATTGCACCAGCCTCTATACTTTTATCTATCGACATCTTTGCTGCTCTTCGATAAGAAATTCTTTTTTCAACTTGTTTGGCAATGTTTTTTGCTACTAATTCTGCATCCAACATTGGTTTTTTAATCTCTTTTATATTAATTGCAAATGCTTCATTAAATTTCTTATTTAAGTTTTCTTTTAATTTTTCAATTAGTTCACCACCTCTACCAATAATCATTCCAGGTTTTGAAGTGTGAATATTTACTATAACTTTTCCTTGAGTTCTCATTATTTCAATTTTAGAAACACCTTCTGTATCGATTGATGATTTAATTAATTTTTCAATGGCCAAATCTTGATGGAAAAGTTTCGAGAAATTACTTTTCCCCGCATACCATTTTGAATCCCAATCTTGGGTTATTCCTATTCTAATTACTTTTGGATTAACCTTTTGTCCCATAAGTGTTTTTAGTTAGTTTGTTTAGTTTCTTCAGTTTTTTCTTTAGCTTCAGCTTCTTTCTTAGGTTCAACTTTCTTGCTTTCCTCTTTTTTATCTTGAGCTTCTAATTTTACAGTAATGTGTGATGTTCTCTTTAGTATTGGATGAGTTCTACCTTTAGAAATATTTATTCTTCTTTTGTATGTTGGTCCTTCAGTTACAATAATTTCTTTAATTACTAGAGCATCTTTTGATTGTTTAAAATTGTTTTCTGCATTTGCTGCCGCTGATTCTATTAATTTTTTTAGGATTGGTGCACTCTTTTTAGGTGTAAATTTCAATATATCTATAGCTTCGATTACTTTCTTATTTCTAACCAAACTAGCTACTAGATTAGCTTTTTTTGATGAGATTCTGATTTGTTTTAATATTGCTTTCATAATTTATTATTTAGCTAGTTTACCTCCATGTCCTCTAAATATTTTTGTTGGAGAGAATTCTCCTAATTTATGTCCAACCATGTTTTCTGTTACAAATACCGGTATAAATTGTTTTCCGTTGTGAACTGCGAATGTATGACCTACAAAATCTGGTGATATATCTGAGTTTCTTGACCAAGTTTTAATTGGTTTTCTTTGCCCGCTATTATTAATGTTTTCTACTTTTTTAAGTAGTCTTGGATCTACGTATGGGCCTTTTTTTGAGCTTCTAGCCATTTTAAATTAGTTTAATTATTTACGACGACGATCTTTAATGATCATTTTATCAGTATAATGTCTTTTCCGAGTTTTAAATCCTAAGGCAGGTAGTCCCCATGGGGTTTTAGGATGTTTAAGGCCGATAGGACTTCCTCCTTCACCACCACCATGTGGATGATCTACAGCGTTCATTGCTTTACCTCTTACTTGCGGTCTTCTTCCTTTATGTCTCATCCTTCCTGCTTTTCCAATTTTAATATTATTATGATCGATATTACTTACTTGTCCGATAGATGCATAGCAATTTTTTGATACTAGCCTTATTTCACCAGAAGGCATTTGGATTTGAGCGTGTTTTCCTTCAAGTGAAACTAATTTCAAGCTTGAACCGGCACTTCTAGCCATTTGACCTCCTTTTCCTTCATGTAGTTCAACGTTATATATCTCGTAGCCTACAGGAATATTCTTAATGAGCATTCTGTTACCTGTTTTAATTTTAGCTTTTTCAGTAGTAATTATTTTGTCACCTACGTTAATTCCTTCTGGCGCTAGGTGGTATCTTTTGTTTCCATCTTTGTATACTACCAACATAATATATCCTGTTCTATTTGGGTCATACTCTACAGAGAAAACTTTTCCTTCAATGTTTGCTTTTTCAGTTCTTTTAAAATCTATAACTCTGTATTTCCTTTTGTTTCCTCCACCTCTATGCCTTACAGTAATTTTCCCACTGTGATTTCTTCCTGAATGTTTGTTTAAAGGTTTAACTAAAGATTTCTCAGGTTTAGTTCTAGTTATTTCTTCAAATGAAGCTACGCTCATTTGTCTTCTTGCCGGTGTTGTTGGTTTAAACTTCTTGACTGCCATAATTATTTTTTATCTTTAGTTGATTTAGATTTTTTACCACTAACTTTACTAGGGTCTATACTTTGTTTTCCTTTAAGTGTTATAATTGCTTTTTTATAAACTGGTCTTTTTGTCCATAAATATCTCCCTTTAATGTACCTGGTCTTTTTTGGTACTAACATTGTTCTTACAGCTTGTACGTCAGCACCGTATATTGCTTTGATCGCATTTTTAATATCAATTTTTGTAGCACTTCTGTTTACAACGAAGCTATATTGACCTTTTTCTTGTCCTCTTGAACTTTTCTCTGTTAAGACTGATTGTATAATTGTGCTGTAATTTTCCATGTTTATGCTTTTTTAGCTAAGAATACTTCTTCTAATTTAGTTATTGAATCTTTCAAGAATATTATTTTCTTGTATTTTTGTAAGTCGTGAATATTTAAATAGCTTGCTAAAATAGTTTTAGCATTAGCCAAGTTACTACTAGATTTTTGAATAATTGTGTTTTTTTCTGGAATTACCACTAAAGCATTTCTTTCAATTGGTAATTTTTTAAGCATTGCTGCGAAATCTTTAGTTTTGGCTTCTTTTGCTTCGTAAGCTTCAAGTCCAATAATCTCATTATTTCTAGCTTTCTCAGATAGAGCTGAGAATAAAGCCTTTCTTCGTTGTTTTTTTGGCATATCTTTTGCAAAATTTCTATTATTTCTAGGACCAAAAACTATTCCACCACCTCTTAAAAGAGGACTTCTTATAGTTCCTTGTCTGGCATTACCAGTTCCTTTTTGGCGGAATGGTTTTCTACCACCACCTCTTACTTCAGCTCTTGTTTTAGTGTGCGCGATAGCTACCCTCTTATTTGCAAGTTGTCTAACCAATGCTTGATGTATTAACTCTTCATTAAAAGGAATTTCAAAGATTTCCTTTGGAAGATCCAAAGTTCCACTTTTTTCTCCTGATTGTTTGTATAAATCTACTTTCATTTATGTACTTATTGTTATAAGTCCTCCGTTAGGACCAGGGATTGCTCCTCTTAGACAAATAATATTTTTATCTGTATCAATTGATACAATTTTCACTTTTTTTAATGTTACTCTTGCTCCGCCCATTCTTCCTGGTAGCTTTTTACCTTTAGCTACTCTACCTGGTTTAGTACAGGCTCCGATAGAACCTGGTTCTCTGTGGTGGTGTGATCCGTGAGTTTCTGGACCTCTTGAGAAGTTATATCTTTTGATTACTCCTTGAAATCCTTTCCCTTTAGATGTTGCCATAACTTGTACTTCTTCTACTTCTTTAAAATTTTCTACGGTTACTTTATCTCCTTTTTTATAATTTTCAGCATCTTCTTCTTTTATTTGAAATTCTTTTTGATGTTTGAATTTCTTGGTCTTTTTAGGTTTTTTTAACGCAGAAAAACCTAGGACTAACGCTGGATATCCGTCTTTATCAGTTGTTTTTACTTGAGTGATTTCGTTTTCTTGACACTCAACAACTGTAATCGGGATCACACGGCCATCATCTTGAAAGATGCGAGTCATGCCTAATTTTTTACCGAGTATACCTGACATATATTTGTAGAGGTTAACCGCTATTTATTGCGGTCCTTATAAAGATTTTCGGTAAACCCGTATAAGGAATAATTAACTTGCATAGTCAAAATGCCAATTGAATATACAGATGGGCCTTTTTTGAGTCAATAGTAAGTTAAATAATCCCAAAAGTCTTTCCCATGAAGGCTATATAGAGGAGGAGGAGTGTCATTCCCTCCCATTTTGTAATCTCTTTATCCATAGTTGAGAATATATAAAGGATGGTTACAAGGAGAAGTAATGGTATTGAGAAGCTGATTATGTTTGAAGGTATTGTGAGTGTTCCAAATAATGAAGGGATTCCGATTACTCCAAGATTGTTAAAGATGTTAGATCCAGTTACATTTCCAATAGCAAGGTCAGCTTTACCTTTTTTTGCAGCTATTACAGACACTGCTAGTTCTGGTAGTGATGTTCCTATCGCAATAGCTGAAATAGCGATTACATCTTTTCCAATATCAAATATTGTGGATAGTTCTATAACTGATTTTATTGCCCAATTAGCTGAAAATGCTAAGAAAATACCAGACCCAAGTAGAATTAAAGGGTATTTTATCTTTAAACGTTCTTTTGCTTTTTTTTCTCTTTCTTCTTTTTTCTTTTTGGATAATTCTTTTAATTCTTTATCTTCTAGTTTTCTTCCTGCCCGTACATTGTATAATAGGTAACTTATAAGAATTAATAGTGATAAAGAACCATCTATATAAGTGATTTTACCATCTAGAGTTATTAAAAATAGAAGTATAGTACTGCCAAGTAATATCGGTAGATCAATTTTTATTATGTCTTTGTCCACTACTAGATGTTTTCCAACTATTGCTGTTATACCTAGAATTAGAAGTATATTAGCTAAATTTGATCCTACTACATTACCAATTACTATTTCTGAAGAATTAGACAATACAGAGGCAATTGATGTTGCTACTTCAGGTAGAGATGTTCCAAAAGCAATGATTGTTACACCGATAATGAAAGGAGGCATTTTAAAATGAATACCTATCTTTTCTGCAGTAGTAGTGAAGTAGTCAGCAGACTTGAGAAGTACTGCTAATGACATTATGAATAGTCCTGTCCATTGTAAAGCATCCATAGGAATAAATAATTACTTGTGATTATTTTAGCACAATTATGCTTCTTGTTGTAACATTTTGATTTCAATTTCTACACCAGCTGGCAAACTAAGGTTTGAAAGTGATTCGATGGTGCTAGCTGTAGTTTCTGTAATATCAATAATTCTTGTGTGTGTTCGCATTTCAAATTGTTCACGAGATGTTTTGTGAACAAAAGTTGATTTATTTACAGTGAATTTCTCGATTTTAGTTGGAAGGGGGATAGGTCCAGCAATTATAGCTCCAGTTCTTTCTGCGTTATTAATTATAAGTTTTGAAGTTTCATCGATTACCTTATGATCGAATGATTTAATTTTAATTCTGATTTTTTGACTGGTTTTTGCTGCCATGTTTGATTAGGTTAAATTAATAAAAAAACCGAGTTTATACAGCTCGGTCTTGTGGTTTTTAAGGTTGAGCTGTCCCGCTATTTGCGAGTGATTTCTTAAAATCAAGAAATCAATTTTGTAGGGACTTTATATAGATTTGTGGTGATTAAGTCAATATTTATTTTTTGTCAATAGTTTCAATCTTGATTTAAACTATATTATTGTTATTAGATATCTATTAGAATTAAGAATTAAAAAGAGTGGGCTCTTGGCCTTGACATTTGTTAACATTTTATGTATTATGTTCTCTAAAATATTTATTAAATTTATGTAATTATGTCTGAAAGAAAGAATGATATTAATAGAGGGTATGAAGTAGCTGAAACAATGTCTGATGGACCTATTATGGTTAACTCTTTTTCCAAAACTTTTATGAGGGATGGAATGCCGGCAGATGTACCAGAGATATTGAAGGATCCTAGGGCTGAAGATTATGTAACTAGAATGTTTAATGCTTTCTCTGAAGCATTAAATGGAATTTGGGATAAAAAGAAGAAGAAATAGTAGTAGTTTATAAAAGAAAAAACCACTCAGTTACTGAATGGTTTTTTTGTTGTGTGTGTGTTTGACTATTTAATAATTTTTGTAACTACACCTGCACCTACTGTTCTACCTCCTTCACGGATAGCAAATCTAGTTCCTTCATCAAGAGCGATAGGTGATCCTAGAGTAACGTTCATTTTAACGTTGTCTCCTGGCATTACCATTTCTACATCTGCTGGTAGTTCTACATCACCAGTTACGTCTGTTGTTCTGATATAAAATTGAGGTTTATATCCTTTGAAGAAAGGTGTGTGTCTACCACCTTCTTCTTTTGTTAATATATAAACTTCTGCTTCAAATTTTGTATGAGGTGTAATTGAACCAGGTTTTGCTAATACTTGTCCTCTTTCGATTTCTTCTCTTTCAATACCTCTTAAAAGAACACCAACATTATCACCGGCTTGTCCTTGATCAAGTAATTTCTTAAACATTTCTACACCTGTAACAACTACTTTTCTTGTTTCTTTAATACCTACTATTGCTACTTCATCATTAATATTAACAATACCTTGTTCAATTTTACCAGTTGCTACAGTACCTCTTCCTTTAATAGAGAATACATCTTCTATTGGCATTAAGAATGGTTTATCTAATTCTCTTTTTGGATCTGGAATATAACTATCTAATGTGTTTAATAATTCAATAATTTTTTCTTCATATTCGGGATCTCCTTCAAGTGCTTTTAAAGCAGAACCTTTAATTACTGGAGTATCATCTCCTGGGTATTCATATTTATTTAGAAGCTCTCTCACTTCCATCTCTGATAATTCAGCAATTTCTTCGTCAGCCATATCCATCTTGTTTAAGAAAACAACGATATATGGTACGTTTACTTGTTTTGCAAGAAGGATGTGCTCACGAGTTTGTGGCATTGGTCCATCTGCAGCTGAAACTACTAAAATTGCACCGTCCATTTGAGCGGCACCAGTGATCATGTTTTTTACATAATCGGCATGTCCGGGACAGTCTACGTGGGCGTAGTGTCTTTTTTCAGTTTCATATTCTTGGTGAGAAGTAGCAATTGTAATACCTCTTTCTTTTTCTTCAGGGGCATTATCAATTTGATCAAAAGCTACAGCTTTGTTAGCTCCTCCCAATTTTTTTGCAGCAACAGCTGTTATAGCTGCAGTTAATGTGGTTTTACCATGATCTACGTGACCAATTGTACCAACATTAACGTGTACTTTACTTCTATCGAATTTTTCTTCAGCCATGATTAAATGAGTTTAAATGTTAATATGGTTTTTGTTTTGCCTTCAGCAAAATGTTTTTTTATTTAAAGTTCTTGCTAGCGCTCGAACTCAGCGCGGGAATAGTATATTAATTTTTTTTGATTGGCAAGAAATTTTTTTATGATCAAGCTGATACTGTTCTTTTGTTTATGATTTCTTCTGCAATGTTCCCTGGAACTTTGTCATAATTACCAAATTCCATAGTGTAGTTTCCTCTTCCTTGAGTCATAGATCTAAGGTCTGTTGCGTATCCAAACATTTCTGCTAATGGAATTTTTGCTTTGATGAATTTTATAATCCCTCTGTCACCACTTTCTGAAATTTGCCCACGTCTTGAATTTATATTTCCCATAACATCTCCAAAGTAATTCTCAGGGACAGTTACTTCTACATCCATTATAGGTTCAAGTAAAACAGGATTTGCTTGTTTTACAGCATTTTGGAAACAAATTGATCCAGCAATTTTAAAAGCCATTTCAGATGAATCTACATCATGGTAGCTTCCATCATAAAGTTCAGCTTTTACGTCTACTACTGGATATCCAGCTATAATTCCTTTTGTCATGGCTTCTTTAATACCTTTATCTACAGCTGGAATGTATTCTTTAGGAATTTTTCCTCCAACAATTGAATTGATAAATTCATAATCTTTTCCTGGTTCTTGAGGAGAAACTTTAAGGTATACGTGCCCGAATTGTCCACGACCACCACTTTGTTTTACATATTTTTCTTCCATCTTTATTTCATTTGTTATGGTTTCTCTATAGGCAACTTGTGGAGCACCGATGTTAGCTTCTACTTTGAATTCTCTTTTCATACGATCAACAAGGATGTCTAAGTGTAATTCACCCATACCTGCGATGATTGTTTGTCCAGTTTCTTCATCAGTGTTAACCTTGAATGTTGGATCTTCTGCGGCAAGTTTTTGAAGTGCAATAGCCATTTTTTCTTGATCTGCTTTTGTTTTAGGTTCAACAGCAATTCTAATAACTGGTTCGGGGAAGGTGATTGATTCTAGAAGTACAGGGTTGTTGGGATCACATAGAGTATTACCAGTTGTAGTTTTCTTTAAACCTACAATGGCAGCTATGTCACCAGCTTTTACAGTTTTAATTTCTTCTCTAGAATTAGCATGCATTTGGATTAAACGTCCTACTCTTTCTTTTTGTCCTGTAGAAGCATTTAATACGTAGCTTCCAGAGTCTAATTTTCCTGAATAAACTCTGAAATAACAGAGGTTACCTACAAAGGGGTCAGTAGCTATTTTAAATGCTAATGCTGCAAATGCTTCGTTTTCATCAGCTTTTCTTTCTATTGTTTTTTCTTCATCATCTACGTCTGTAGCTTTTATAGCTGGAACATCTAAAGGGCTAGGTAGATACCAACATACAGCATCTAACACTAACTGAACACCTTTGTTTTGTAGCGCAGTACCACACATTACTGGATAAATAGCACCAGTAATAGTAGCTTTTCTAATTCCTTTTTTTAATTCTGGAACTGTAATTTCTGCATCTTCTAGAAATTTTTCCATTAATACATCGTCATTTTCAGCAACTTTTTCTAACATAATTGCTCTATATTCTTCTACCTTACCTTTTAAATCTTCAGGAATATCAATTTCTTTAATTATTTCACCAGAATCTCCTTCAAAAGTGTAGGCTTTTTGCTCTATAAGATCTACTACTCCTTCAAATTCATTTTCTGCTCCGATAGGTAATTGAATTGCAACTGCATTTGGAGTTAATCTTTCATGGATGCTGTTAAGACTCATGTAGAAATCAGCTCCAATTTTGTCCATTTTGTTTACAAAAGCGATTCTTGGAACATTATATTTATCTGCTTGTCTCCATACAGTTTCTGATTGTGGCTCTACTCCCATAGCTCCATCAAATACGGCTACACCACCATCTAATACACGTAATGACCTTTCTACTTCTACTGTGAAATCAACGTGTCCTGGAGTGTCAATAATGTTAATTTTGTATTCTTGGTCATTAATTTTCCAGAAACAAGTTGTAGCGGCTGAAGTAATAGTAATACCTCTTTCTTTTTCTTGTTCCATCCAATCCATTTGAGATTCTCCTTCATGTGTTTCCCCAATTTTATGAGTTTTTCCTGTATAGAAAAGAATACGTTCTGTAACAGTGGTTTTACCAGCATCAATATGAGCAATAATACCGATGTTTCGTAGCTGTTTCAGGTCTTCTGACATTGGTTTTTGTTAATATCTAGCTAAATGGGCAAATGCTTTATTGGCTTCAGCCATTCTGTGAGTATCTTCTTTCTTTTTGAAGGCTGAACCTTGTTCATTTGAAGCATCAATTATTTCATTTGCAAGTTTTTGATGCATTGAAGCACCTTTTTTAGCTTTTGCTGCTGTGATAATCCATCTAAATGCTAAAGATATTTGTCTATTTGGACTAACTTCTCTTGGTATTTGATAAACTGCCCCACCTATTCTTTTTGCTTTTATTTCTAGTTTAGGTTTTACATTGTCTAGAGCTGATTTGAAAACTTTTTCAGGATCTGCAGAAGTTTTTTTTGAAATTAATTTTAGTGTATTGTTGAAAATTTTTCTCGCTATTGATTTTTTGCCATCAAGCATTATGTAGTTCACAAACTTCTCTTGTATAGGTGATGATTCTGTTGGGATATATTCTGTTTTAGTCATAATTTATTATTTTTTAGGTTTTTTACTTCCATATTTGGATCTTCCTTGTTTTCTATTTTCAACTCCTTGGCTATCTAAAGTTCCTCTTACAATATGATAACGTACACCAGGTAAATCTTTTACTCGTCCTCCACGTATTGTTACGATTGAGTGTTCTTGTAAATTATGTCCTTCACCACCTATGTAGGCATTAACCTCCATACCATTTGTTAATCTTACTCTAGCCACTTTTCTTAGTGCTGAATTTGGTTTTTTTGGTGTCATTGTTGTAACTTTCACACAAACACCACGTTTTTGAGGACAACCTATTTTTACGTTTTTATTCTTCAAGTTATTAAAGGTAAATTGTAATGCAGGAGATTTACTCTTTTTTGCGAGTTTTTTTCGTGGTTTTCTTATTAATTGATTAATGGTTGGCATAATTATTGATTTATATATCTTAGATTTTTGCCTGGCCTAATTTATAGGACATTAGATTTTAACGCAAGATAAACTATATTACTGGTAAGGATTTTTCAATACTCTCTTCTTCTTTCTCTTCTTCTTTTGCAACTTCTTTAATATACTTTAATGTATCTGGGTTTTTCTTTCTATATGTAGCACCTGCTGGAATAAGTTTACCAATGATAACGTTTTCTTTAAGACCTTCTAAATTATCAATTTTGTTAGTTGTTGAAGCTTCTACAAGTACTCTAATAGTTTCTTGGAAAGAAGCAGCAGATAACCAACTATCTGTATATAATGCTATTCTAGTTAAACCTAACAATAGTCTTTCCCCATTTGCTTCTTTTTTCTTGTTTTTCTTAAGTTCTTTATTCGTAGTTTGAAATCTTATAATATCAATTATTTCACCAGGTAAGAAACTGCTATCTCCAGAATCTAGTATTCTTACTTTTGAAAGCATTTGTTTAGCAATAATTTCTATATGTTTGTCGTTAATACTTTGACCCTGTGAAGCATAGATACTTTGAACTTCTGTCATTATGTATTTTTGAACAGTGTATTCATCAGTTAATATTAGTAAGTGTTTTATGTCTAAATGGCCATTTGTTAATGCTTGACCTTTTGTAATTTTAGAGTTGTTTTTGATTGTAATTGTTCTTGCCCTAGGAATTAGGTATGTTTTGGTTACTGGTCCTAGAGTTTTAGTTGTTATTTGTCCGCTTGTAATTAATATAACTTCTCCGTCATCAGTTGCTTTAACAGTTCCTTTTTGGCTTTCTGCTTTAGCAATAACCATTTTAGGTTTTACTTTGTCTCCAACTTTTACAGTAGCTTGCATGTCTGCAAGTAATTGATATGAAATTTCAACGGCCTTATCTGAGGTAACTAAAACTTCTGATTGTCTACCTTTTTGAGATATTTTTGCAGTACCATCAATTTCTGAAATAATTGCTGGACTTTTTGGAGATCTAGCTTCAAAAAGTTCTTCTACTCTTGTAAGACCTTGAGTAATATCACTACCTTCAGCTACACCTCCCATATGAAAAGTACGCATGGTTAACTGTGTACCAGGTTCTCCGATACTTTGTGCAGCAATAATCCCTACTGCAGTACCAATTTCTACTTCTTTATTTGTTCCAAGATCTTTTCCATAACATTTTATACAAATACCATTAGATGTTTGACAAGTCATTACTGTTCTTACTTTTACTTCATTTATTTCTTTTTCATTAATTTTTTCAATAGTTTCTTTTTCAATTATTGTATTTTTCTTTGCGATTGTTTTTTTGTTATTATCTTTTAGATCTTCAGCTAGTGTTCTTCCGTATATTCTTGTTTCAAATTTTTCTCCAATAGTTTCTGAATCTTCTCTTGTGATTGAATGTGGTTTAATGTAATTACAATCGTATTCTCTAATTACTACGTCTTGATTTGAATCAACTAGACGACGTGTTAAATAACCAGCTTCGGCAGTTTTAAGAGCTGTATCTGATTTACCTTTACGTCCACCATGAGTGGCAATAAAGTATTCTAGAATTTTAAATCCTTCTTTAAGATTTGATTTAATTGGTAACTCAATTGTTTTACCAGCCGGATTAGCTACAAGTCCTTTCATTCCACACATCTGAGTAATTTGCCCCCAGTTACCACGAGCTCCAGAATCAATCATGTAGAAAATATTATTTTCTTCTTCAATACTATTTATCATTTCTTTTGTGATCTCTGCTTTTACATTCATCCAAACTTTTATTGTGTAGCGATACCTTTCTTCTTCTGTAATTACTCCTTTCCAGTAGTAATTGTTAACTTGTTTTACAATTTCAGAAGCTTCTTCAATTGCTTCTTCTTTTTTCTTTGGAATTACCATATCTGCTTGGCTAATTGAAATTCCAGATTTTGTTGCAAATTTAAAACCTATATGTTTTAGATCATCAGCTAATTTAGCTGTTTTTTCTATACCTAAATTATCGAAACATTCAGCTACTGCTTTACTTAATTTTTTCTTACTCATTGCTTCGTTGTAATAAGGCATTTCATCTGGTAAGAAGCTGTTGAATATTAATCTACCTGTGGTTGTTTCAATAATTTCGTCTTTATATTTACATTTAATTAATGCTTGTAAGTCTACGTTTCCAGTTTGATAGGCGAATATTGCCTCTTTAACATTCGTGAATACCATTCCTTCACCTTTTTTTCCTTCTGTCATTTTTGTCAGATAATAACATCCAAGTACCATATCTTGAGTTGGTGTGATAATTGGTTCACCAGCAGATGGTTTTAATAGGTTTCTGGCAGAGGACATTAGACTTTTTGCTTCTGCTTGTGCTGGTTTGGATAATGGAATATGTATAGCCATTTGATCACCATCGAAGTCGGCATTGAAAGCAGCACAAACTAGAGGGTGAATTTGGATTGCTTTTCCTTCAATTAATATTGGTTGGAATGCTTGTATACCAAGCCTGTGGAGAGTAGGCGCACGATTTAATAGTACATAGTGGTCTTTGGTAACTTCTTCTAGAATATCCCAAACTTCTTTTTTACTAGCTTGAATTAGTTTTTCAGCATTTTTGATGTTATGTGCATATCCATCCCTGATCAGTCTCCCAATAATAAATGGTTTAAAAAGTTCAATTGCCATTAATTTTGGTACACCACATTGATTTAATTTTAAGTTTGGACCGACAATAATTACTGAACGTCCAGAATAATCCACACGTTTACCAAGTAAATTTTGTCTGAAACGACCTTGTTTACCTTTCAGCATGTCTGATAGAGATCTTAGTTTCCTTTTGTCTCCTGAATTAAAAACTGTTTTTCCTTGTCTTGCACTGTTGTTTAAAAGTGTATCTACAGCTTCTTGAAGCATTCTTTTTTCATTTCTGCAGATTACTTCAGGTGCTCCAATAGACATTAATCTTTTAAGACGATTATTTCTATTGATAACACGTCTATATAAATCATTTAAGTCTGATGCTGCAAATCTACCTCCATCTAGTTGTACCATTGGTCGTAGATCTGGTGGGATGACAGGTAAAACTACCATAATTAACCATTCAGCTTTAATTCCAGATTGTATTAAACTAGCAGCTAATTTAATTCTTTTAATGATTTTTTTATGTTTTTGTCCTGAGCTTCTTTTTGCTTGTTCTTTAAGTTGTTTAATTAACTCTTCTAAATCCATTTCTGCAATAATATCTCTAATTGTTTCAGCACCCGTTCCAGCCTTGAATAAATGTCCAAATTTCATAGACATTGTTCTATATTCAATTTCTGAATAAACTTTTCCAATCTCTAATTTATCTAGAGATTCTTTGTTCTCTGAATTTTGAAAATCTAATTCTTCTATTTTTTCTTCAAAAGTTTTTTCTAAATTTTCTGTTTCTGCTTGTCTCATCTTATTGTCTTCGATTTTTTCAGCTTCTTTTAATTTTTCTTTTAATTCTTTTTGAATTTGTTTTTTGTGGCCTTTGTATTCATTCAATAGTTCTTCTTTTACTTTATTTACTCCTTCTTTATCTACTTTAGAAGCAATATAAGCTGCAAAATAAACAACTTGTTCTAAAGTTTTAATTGGTAAATCAAGCAGTAATCCTAATCTACTTGGTGTAGATCTTAAAAACCAAATATGACTAACTGGTACAGCCAATTTAATATGTGCCATTCTGTCTCTTCTTACTGAAGATCTTGTTACTTCTACACCACATTTTTCACAAATTATTCCTTTATACCTAATTCTTTTATATTTTCCACAGGCACATTCCCAGTTTTTAACTGGTCCGAATATTTTTTGACAAAATAAACCATCACGTTCAGGTTTTTGAGTACGGTAATTAATTGTTTCTGGTTTTGTTACTTCACCACTAGACCATTCTAGTATTTCTTCTGGTGAGGCAACAGATAGACTTATAGCACTAAAGCTATTGTTATCTATTCTATTTTTTTTATTATTTTCAGTGATCATATTGTTTTAATTAAAAAAGGAATAAATTTTAAAGGCCTAAATCTTTATCGATTGGGTTTTCATCTGTAGAGTCAGAGTCAGATTCTTGATTTTCAGTATTCTCTGTGCTTGTTTCTTCAGTTGAAGCTTCTTCAGTAGGAACTTCAGTTGGGGTTTCTACAGCAGGAGTTTCAGTTGAAGCTTCTTTAGCAGGAACTTCGGTTGAAGCTTCTTCATCAGGAGTTTCAGTTGGAGCTTCTTCAGCAAGAGTTTCAGTTGAAGCTTCTTTAGTAGGAACTTCTTCGTTTGAAGTTTCTACTTCTTCAGCAGGAATATATTCTAAGCTGTCTTTTGCTCTTTTCTCAAGACGAATCATGTCTTTTACAACAACTTCTGTCTTGAATTTTTTGATACCCTCTGGAGTATCCCAACTTCTAGTTTTTAAATACCCTTCAACATAAACAAGATTGCCTTTTGTAAGGTATTGTTCGCATATTTCGGCTAATTTAGCCCATGATACACACTCATGAAATTCAGCTGAATTTTTTCTTTCTCCTTCTTTTGTCATCCATTCTCTATTAGTTGCAACTCCGAAAGTTGTTACGTTTTGTCCATTAGCAGTCTGTCTTAATTCGGGGTCTCTTGTTAGATTTCCAATTAAAATCACTTTATTAATACTTCTCATGTTAAATTTTGTTAATTTTTAAATAAATTTACTTTGAAACTTCTTCTTTTTTGATGTTTTCTTTTTTAATTCCTTCTAATGATCCTGATTCTCTTGAAGTTCCTTTGCTTTCTTCATTTATTTCTTCTTTTATATTGCTACTTACGTCTTCTCTTGTATTTACGTTTTCGTCTAAATATTCATCTTTATCTTTATTTTGCAATAATTTTACAGACAATCCTAAACTTTGAAGTTCTTTTGTTAGTACATTAAATGATTCAGGAATACGTGGTTTTTTAATGCTTTCTCCTTTAACAATAGACTCATAGGCTTTGGATCTTCCGTAAACATCATCAGATTTAATGGTTAACATTTCTTGAAGAGTGTGAGAAGCACCATAAGCCTCTAATGCCCATACTTCCATTTCTCCAAATCTTTGTCCACCATGTTGAGCTTTACCACCAAGTGGTTGTTGAGTTACTAAAGAGTAAGGCCCTACAGATCGTGCGTGGATTTTATCTTCAACTAAGTGGTTTAGTTTTAATACATAAGCTATACCAATAGTAATTTTATTGTCGAATGCTTCACCGGTTTTACCATCGGATAGAGTTATTTTTCCATCTTCAGGAAGATTTGATTTTTTAAGTTGCCTGGTTATTTCGTCTGTTGATATTCCGTTTAATGCTGGGGTAGCTACTGTTATTCCTTGTTCTTTGGCTGCCCATCCCATATGAGTTTCTAAAATTTGACCAATATTCATACGACTTGATACACCTAAAGGATTTAGAATTATATCTATTACTCTTCCATCTGGAAGGAAAGGCATATCTTCTTGAGGTACTATAATAGAGATTACACCTTTATTTCCGTGTCTTCCGGCTACTTTATCTCCAATTTGGATTTTTCTTGTTTGAGCAACATTAACTTTGATTTGTTTTAATACACCTGTTGATAATTCATCTCCAGCTTCTTTTGTGAAAATTTGAACACCAACAACTTTTCCACCTTCACCACCAGGTAGTCTTAGTGAACTATCTTTTACATCTCTAGATTTATCTCCAAAGATTGCTCGAAGTAATCTTTCTTCTGCGGTTAGTTCGGTTTCACCTTTTGGTGTTATTTTACCTACTAAAATATCTCCTTCGTGAACTGTTGCACCAATTCTTACTATTCCATCTTCATCTAAATCTTTTAATTTTGCTTCTCCTACATTTGGGATGTCTCTAGTTATAACTTCTGATCCTAGTTTTGTTTCACGTACATCGATAGTATAACTTTCTATATGTACTGAGTCGTAAGCTCCTTTTTTAGCCACATTATCTGAAATAATTACTGCATCTTCAAAGTTGTAACCTTCCCATGACATATAGGCAACAAGTAGATTTTTCCCTAGAGCTAATTCACCATTTTCAGTGGCTGGTCCATCAGCTAATACTTCTCCTTTTTTAATTTTTTGTCCTTTTTCTACAAGTGCTCGGTGGTGGATACAAGTTCCTTGATTTGATCTTTCATAAGTTTGTAATTGATAAGTTGCTTTTTTACCATTTGAGTAAACAACTGTGATATGTTCAGCATCTACATAAGATACAACACCGTCTTTTTCAGCAAAAATTACTTGTCCTGAACTTTTTGCAGCTAATTCTTCAATACCTGTACCAACAATTGGTGCATCTGGAGAGATTAATGAAACTGCTTGACGTTGCATGTTTGACCCCATTGAAGCACGAGTATTATCATCATGTTCAAGGAAAGGTATTAGAGATGTTGTAATTGAAATAATTTGTTTAGGTGAAACGTCTATATGAGTAACATCATTTACATGTGCTAACCCAGGTTCTTGGTTTTTTCTTGATGATATTCTACTGTTTACAAATTGACCTATTTCATCAAGTTCAGAATTGGCTTGAGCAATGATAATAATACGTTCTTCATCGGCATCGAAATATTTAATTGTATTTGTTATATATGGTTTTACTTTTATTTCGT
>Ga0310122_10000964_pt1 | contig 18411 bp, 8 predicted proteins | sample CB6_Bottom_1051__FD_203503 | JGI IMG/M metagenome (GOLD analysis project Ga0310122, IMG submission 203503) | Marine microbial communities from Western Arctic Ocean, Canada - CB6_Bottom_1051 | ecosystem: Environmental > Aquatic > Marine > Oceanic | place: Canada: Western Arctic Ocean | collected...
CGAGCAGACTCAACAAGAGTAGAAAATCTCCTCTCTGGGAGGTCGAGTGCGGTGTTGACGATCAGATCGCTGAGGAGAATTCTGCGCTCACGGTTGTTGGAGCTGACGGCGCTTTCGTTCGTCTGTCTCCTGCTGACGCCCCCGCGGTTCGAGCTGTGCCCATCGTCTACATCGGCGGGATCGTGGACATCGATGTGAAGCTCGGAGCCGTTGTCATCGGGTCCTCGCGTTGGGCGTGGCTCTGACGGGCGACCGCGTCGCCGTGAACGACACAGCGCTGACCCTCGACGTCGCGGAGCCAACGCCGCGCGCATCCGCGCTTTCCGCGATGCTCCAACGCGCTAGCTGAAGCCGATCGTAGTAGTAGTAGTAGTAGTAGTAGTAGTAGGAACGGCCCCGATTTAACGGAGCCGGTAGCGGCGGTAGACACTCTCTCGTCTCAGAATCTTGCCCGCGATGCTCTCAGCCCCGGGGCACAGTCACAGCACTCCGCTGAGCGCTCTCGTTCATATTCACTTCATTTTGCACATGGACAATGACTGCATACAACCTGAACCCTGCGACGCGTGCGTGTTCGCGGGTGGGGACGGAGCTTTCCTAGAACGTGATTCAACTCACGAAAACGCCCTTGGCGTCTACACAAGCGAAGATGAAGATCCTTCAAGAATTGATGGGAAAATTTTCCCAATAATGTAATCTATCTGATTCAGGCCGGAGCATCGACGCGGAAGGACACCCAACTCATGCGAAGGTCGTGGCGCGATGAAGCCTGACAGGAGGACGACACATGACACGAACGATCCTGCATACTCTTTTGTACGTTCCTCTGGTGTTCTCACTCTCGTGTGGCACGGCTTCGGACGATAGCCACGGCAGTGGCAGTCCTGACGCGGCCAGAACGGCCGGGAATACCCAAGTCGCGCAAGCTCACGTTCTGGAGCCCGAGAACAGCACGCTTCCCACTTCTCTAGGGTCGGTGCCCGCCGTAATGGGGGACGGGAATGCAGACGGCTGCGTCAACGGCGCGGATTACACGATCTGGGCTGACAACTTCGGGGCGTCTGCACCCACTGGGTTCGGCGAGGGAGACTATGATGGCGACGGGTTCGTCCTTGGATCCGATTACATCATTTGGCTTCACAACTTCTGGCTTCACAACTTCGCGGGTGGCTGCGTTGTTCCTGTCGCGAACGTGGAAGACATCGAGCTCATGCCGTCCAGCGCGATACTGACGGAGCTTGGCGAAACGATCACAATGAGCGCTCGGGCCCTTGGCGTTGGAGGCGGGGAGCTCAGCACGAACTTCACCTGGCACAGCAGTCATCCCGACCAGCTCGACGTTGATGAGTCCGGCCGGGTGACGGCCAGAGGCGTGGGATCCGCCGAGATTTGGGCCGAGGCAAGCGGGGTCGAATCGTTGCCGTCGATGGTGGATATGGTCCTGCTCGATCCGAACGCATACGTGACAAACACGGCCGCCGACGTGGTCACTGTGATCAACACGCTCACCGATGAGGTAGCGGCAACGATCCCGGTAGGCCCTTCCCCCACGCGGGTGGCCGTTGCGCGGGATGGCGCGCGTGTGTACGTCGCGAATACAGGGGGGAATAGCATTTCAGTCATTGACGCGGTTACGAACACAGTGGTGGCGACGATTCCAACCATCAATAGTCCGACTGCAGTGGCCGTTACACCGAACGGAGCCGAAGTCTACGTGCTGGAGACCGGCGGTGTGCTCGAGGTGATTGATACGGCGCTTATCGGGACCGACAGCGCCTCGACGATTGCTTCGATCTCGTTCGGCGTGCCGGGCTTCAACCAATTTGGGGCGTCGATTGCCATCCAGCTGGATGGGTCGCGTGCCTACGTCGTCTTTTCGGGGGCGCTCCACGTGATCGATACTGCCACTCTTGAGATTCTCGGCTCGATCGACGTCGGCGCCTCCCCGAGTCGCGTGGTCATCTCGCCGGACGGCACCCGCGCCTTCGTGACGAGTTCGTTTGGCGCCGGTTCGCTGATGTTCAGTGGTCAGGTCGTCGTGATAGACACCGTGACCAATGTGGTGCTGAACTCGATTTTACTTCCCAGTCTTGTGCCGGATTCGATTGCCATCACTCCGGATGGCTTGCGCGCTTACGTTGCGATCGTGCAGACGTTCGCCAATACCAACTATGGAATGGCTTTCGTCCCGGACAATCATATTGCGGTCGTCGACCTCGTCTCCAACGTGCTCAGCGGTTGGATTACCGTCCAGAGTCCCCCCTCGGGAGGAATGTCGATCACTCCGGATAGGCGCTACCTCTACGTCGCGATCCCCGAAGCCGATTTGGTTTCAGTGATCGATACCGAAACCGACACTCTTGTAGGCACGACGATTGCCGTCGCCGCGCGACCCACCGGGCTGGTGATTTCCTCCGCGCTAGGCCTCGCCGATTGAGCGGAATTCCGAGGGGCAGAACTGGCGGAACGGTCGCCCGAATTCCTCGATCCGACCGCGGTGCTTCGCATCGTGCCGAACACCACGTCACCCGTGTAGTGTGAGATCTCACATCGCGTAGGCTCTATTTGGTCAGCGGGACCGCGCTTGAGGTACCCTGCGCGGATCGACCCCTCTCCGCGGGTCCACCACCCGTCATCAGATGGCATGGACCGCGGCCAAAGCCACGCCCCGAACCTTCAAATTGTCTTCAGCCTGTTCCGCTAGTTTGATTCATGCCCCGTAGGCGATCGGCCTGCGGAAATTGAGCGAACTACCAAGGTGTCGGGTAAGCGCGCTTTCTCCCGAGATCGTGCCGGCTACTGTCGCCAACGATGCGCGCAATGAATGAGGATCTCGATGCGAACCATGGTTGCGGCACGACGACCCGCTTCGATGATGTGGAAGATCGGTGAGCTAATTGAACTTGATGAATAATGTAGTCCTGGGCGTGAGCCATTCGACTGCAACTTCGGATGTGAGAGATGCGCTTACCCTGCAGAAACAAAAGGGCGACGACTTCTCGCGCCGAATTCTAGAGTTCTCCTGGTGCAGCGAGATCGTTGTGTTATCGACGTGCAACCGCACTGAAATCTACGCTGTCGTTTCGGTCGAACCCGTCGAAGTTCGCGCCAGGCTACTACGAGAGTGGTGTGAATTTACCGGCAATTCACTCTCTGAAGTTCAGCGCTTCACCTACTTTCACGCGAACTCGGAGGCAGTTAGGCATCTCTATCGCGTGGTGTCGTCCCTGGACAGTTTGGTAGTCGGAGAGGGACAGATCCTCGGGCAAGTCAAAGAGGCCTTTCTTCGAGCTCAAGCGAAGGAATTCGTTCATCTCTATCTGAACCACCTATTTCAATCGGCCCTTGCACTGGGGAAGAGCGTCCGCTCCGAAACTGAAATCAATCAGGGAGGAGTGAGTATCGCCTATGCCGCAGTGGAGTTGTGCAAAAGGGTCTTTCCAGACCTTGGTGGTCATACCGCTGCGGTACTCGGGGCAGGCGAGATGGGGGGGTTGTCAGCCAAGCACTTGAAGCAGGCGGGCGTGAATCGGTTTGAATTTGCCAGCCGTACAGTCGAGAACGCCGCCGTTCTAGCACGGAAGTACCAGGCCCCCAGCTTTTCGCTGCAGCAATTGGAGGGGGTTCTTGAAAACTCAGACATCGTAATATCGGCAACTAGCAGCCCTGACTATGTCGTGACTGCAGATATGGTTGAAGTGGCGCAGCGTAGACGCAATCGGCGTCCAGTGGTTTTCGTGGATATCGCGGCCCCGCGTGATATCGATCCCAGGGTGAACGAAATTTCCGGAGTCTACTCGTTCTGTCTGGACGATCTCGAAGGGCTGGTTCGGGACAACCGGAGGAAAAGACTGCGAGCCTCTCATGCGGTCGAGGCCATCATTGCGAAAGGAGTTTCTGAGTACGCAAGTTGGTACCAGATTCGTAAAGTAGTTCCAGTGATCAAAAATCTGAGAACTCACCTTCGTAGTATTGCAGAAAGTGAGTTGGCTAAACATCGCAATCGCCTCAATCGCGAACAGCTAGAGGTCATTGAAGAGGTGCTACACGGGGTGGCCGGAAAGTGGCTGCATCATCCCGTTGAAGAGATAAAGACCCTGAGTGAGGAGGGAATGGAACACGAAGCTTCCGCATTTCTGAATCGCCTTTTTCAGCTTCCGGTAGAAAGCGCGCGTTGAAGGATCGGATATCGGATCCCTGCAAAGCGCCCGCCGACGCTGGATGTGAGAAAACAGGAGTTGCGAAGGTGTTTGTGAAGTCATTGTGGCCGGAGCCAAAGCGATTCGCGATGAGGATGCTCTTTCTGATCGTGCTAGTCGGCATGTCCTACGTGTCGGCCGCGGCTGCACAGAATTTCGTTGATCTCAGCCCGACGCAGAGCGAGACCATTGTGGTCGGTCTCGATGTCGCCCTGAACCTCGAAATTGATTTTACCGATGCGACCGTCGGGGGCGGAGTGGAGATTACTTATGACGCGACCCGACTCGAGTTCGTCTCTTTCACGTTTTCCGGAGACCCGGATTTCGGCCTAACGGGACCTGCTGCCGACGATCCGAATCAACCCCTCGAAATCGGCGCGGGTTGGTTGGTGGTGAATCCGCCCTTCGGGGTGACGGGAATCCATGCGATTGGGACGTTGCTGTTCCGGCCGATCGCGAGCGGATCTGCCACGGTCTCCACAAGCGCGAGCGGAATCAATCCCGGGCCGTTCTACTCCGCGTCGAGCGGAACTCCCATGGTCGTTGTTTACAGCGGCGCGACAGTCAACGTCGGACCGGCGGTCGCCGTTCCCACTCTAGACGCGTACGGGCGCCTGATAGGCTGTGCGCTGCTTCTTTTAATGGTAATTCGGGTGCTGAACCGGCGAGAGATACTCGGCGGATCCCCACGCGGGCTTTGGGAGTAAATGTCATGAGGACGCGAGTTTGGGCAATTGGGCTGACGGGCTTCTTTCTGTGTGCGGGCTGTGGTCAGCAAGATTCGAGCGTGCAGTTGGGCTCCGCAATAGAGCAGGAAATGGTTGAGGCTGAGGACGCAACGCGCGCAGATAGGGCGGCACCGGCCGTCCAGGTGGCCCACAATTGGAGGCGTGAAGGGCTTACAGAGGATCAGAACGCGGTCGTTCAGAAGGCGATCGAAGACGGGCACTACGACGCTCAGGTCGGAATAAGAGTCTCGGGCCGGGCGGAACGGGATGCCTACCAAGAGGCACGCGTGAGGGCGGCGCGCGAATTCGAAATCCCAGCCGAGCGATAGTGGCAAGCCTTACGGACCGCATCCAGTCCCACGGTTGTATTGCGACATGAACATCATGCCGCTTCCCTGTTGTCCTGCTTCACACCCGCTGCGTACGCAGCGGGTGTGATTTGATTGAGCGCGCCGTGTGGCCGCTCCTCGTTGTATTCCTGGCGCCAGTTCTCGACGATCCGTCGAGCTTCTCGAACCGACAGGAACGCCCAGCAATTTAAGCAGCCGTCGCGCAGCACGCCGTTGAATGATTCGTTATGCCCGTTCTGCCAAGGGCTTCCTGGCTCGATGAAGTACGTGTCGGTGGGTCGAGTCTTGATCCAGTCCTGGATCTTCTCCGCTACGAACTCCGGGCCATTGTCGCTCTTGATGATTCGAGGATGACCTCGGATCTCGACCAGCTGGTTGAGAACTCGGATGACATCGTGCGAGTTCAATAGTCGAGCGCACTCGATCCAGATCGCTTCGCGAGTGAACTCGTCGATGACCGTGAGGAAACGAAGCTTTCGACCATCGACCGTTTGATCAGAGACGAAGTCGTAGCTCCAGACGTGGTTCGGGTAGAGCGCTCGATCTTCGTCGGTCGTGCTCTTGCCCGTCCGACGCCGTTTACGTTGCTTCTTCGGCACCTGAAGGCCTTCTCGCTTTCGAATCAGTCGCAATCGATCTCTGCCGATCGCGGTTCCTTCAGAACGCAGGACAGCGTGAATCTTCCGATAACCGAACCTCGGATACCGATTGGTCAGCTCGTGAACACGACGAACGAGCTTGGCTTCTTCGATCCGGCCTGACGGACGACGCTTCGAGCTAAGCCAGATTCCGATCACCTGGCAGGCACGGCGTTCACTCACGCCATGCTCTGCCTCAAGGTGTTCTGCTCCGCGCCGTCGTTCCGCCAGGCTCTCCATTTTTTTGAGTTCAGATCCTTCAGCATCCGGTTGTCCAGCGTCAGATCCGCCACGATTTTCTTCAGCTCTGAGTTCTCACGCTCGAGATCCTTCAAACGCTTGGCCTCTGAAACGTCCATCCCGCCAAACTTCGTTCGCCAGCGATAGAATGTCTGTTCCGAAATGTTATTCAGGCGGCAGATCTCTCGAATATTCCCCGTCTGCTCCGCCTCATTCAAAACCCCGATGATCTGCTCTTCCGTGAATCGCTTCCTCTTCATCTCGTCTCCGATCAGCCAAAAAGGCTAACTCAGAGACTGGACCCATTATCGCGAGGCCGGCCAACGGAGCCCTCTAGGCAGCCCTCGCGATTCGCTTTTGACGGGTCTTCAGAAGGGCTTAACTGCCGAGTTCTATGGTCAGATCTGCTTTGATTATGCCTTCATCGGATGCGTAATGACTTCTGGTTGGAAGTTTTGTCGCGAAGCGTTGTAGGAAAGAAAGAATTCGAGGAGAAAATAATGTTGTGTAGGCCTTGTAATACCGTTCGTTTCCTAACGTCGTTTGCAGTCGTTCTCCTGTCGGTATCCGTTTTGTGCGGGAGCGCGAGCGCCAACCATATTCCCGGACACCCAGGCTCCCCGAATGGCGATCTCGCCTTCCAGCGGCAAGACTTGGATTTCATACTCAGACAAATCAAGTTCGCTGAAGATCACGTCACGAACAGCGCAAACGGCGTTGGCGAGCAGGACTGCGCCGCGCTGCTGGCCCTCCTACCGAACGGGTCTGTGCCCTGGGGCCTGCGGACGGTGGACGGCAGTTGCAATAACTTGCTTCCGGGTCAGGGAGGCTTCGGTGCGTCCGACCTGGAATTTCGCGCACTCGTAGAGCCGGTGTTCGATGGTGCCCAGATCCTGACACAACCTTTTGCTTCGAATGACGCGGTCGGGGCCAACACCTCCTACGTGACAGGCAATGGGAAAACCGTGCAGGACTCCACCGCGCGGCTGCTCAGCCGCCTGATCACCAATCAATCAGAATCGAACCCGGCGGCGGTCAAGGCCGCGGCGGACGAAGACGGCACTACCCTCGGGCCGGACATCACGGGCGTCCCCCAGTTCTTGATCCCCAACAGGGCACCAGACGAAGGGCTCTCGGCACCGTTCAACGCCTTCATGACTTTCTTCGGCCAGTTCTTCGACCATGGTCTCGACCTGATCAACAAGGGTGGCAATGGTCTCGTCTTCATTCCGCTCGCGCAGGACGACCCGCTGTATGACAAGGGTCCTGATGGAATTGCCGGGACTCCCGATGACGGCCAAGGCAACTTTTTTGTAATGACTCGAGCCACGCGGGATGCGGGGCCTGACGGATTGATTGGAACCGATGACGATGTTGCAGGAATCCTCAACGCCACGACCCCCCACGTCGACCAGCAACAGACCTACGGGAGCCATGCCTCGGCCCAGATTTTGCTCCGTGCGTACGAGTTCGGGCCTTGCCCCGCTGACGGCCCGCTGACTCCCCCCGCCGCCGGCTGTGTACAGGCCAGCGGGCGTCTGCTCAATGGCTTCGGCAATGACAAGCTCCTCGACACGCCCGACGATGGTGGAATGGCGACCTGGGATACCGCCCAGCTACAGGCGGCGTCTAAATTGGGTCTCCTGCTCGACGACTTCGACGGCGCCAGCATCCCCAAGATCTTGGCCGACGTCTACGGAAAATTCATCCCCGGGCCGGCCTCCGGCTTGCCTCAACTCGTGATCGGCGAAAATCCAGACGGCTCACCCATGCTGCTTGAAGGCAATCTGGAAACTCCAGTGGACGCCAGCGGCGCAGTTCGGGCTGGTCACAGCTTTTTTCTCGACGTGGCCCATACGGCGAATCCGGGCGCATTCAAGGGCGTAGGGGTGGAGCCGGACAAGGCCCCTGACGCGAACACCTTTATCAATCCTCGCACCGACATGCTCAGTGGCCAGCCGACGCGCGGCGTCCGCGCGGCGGGCGTGCCCCTCGCTTCGGGCCAGCCAACCTACGACGACGAGCTGCTCGGCGTACACTTCATCTGTGGCGACGGGCGCTGCAATGAGAACATCGCGCTCACCACCGTTCATTCGCTCTTCCACGCCGAGCACAACCGACTCGTCGGGGTCGCACAGCGGGGCGTACTGGATGAGCGCGACCTCGCGTTTCTGAACGAATGGCTCGATCCAGCCTCTCCCGCGACTCAGGCAGATCTCGACGCATGGCCGGAACTCCCCTTCCTGATCTCCGATGCCTCACAGGGGAACCAGAAAGCAGTGATTGCTGCGATTGACGCGCTGGGCCTCGAGTGGAACGGCGAGCGCGTGTTCCAGATTGCCCGGTTCGCCACGGAGATGCAGTACAACCGGATCGTGTTCGACGAGTTCGTCCCCACGCTCTCCGGGCTGAAGGACCCCTTCGAGGGGTTTCACACCAACATCGACCCCGCGATCACTTCCGAATTTTCACAGAGCGTCTATCGCTTCGGACACTCGATGCTGACTCAGACGGTCGACCGCTTTGATGTGAACTTCGAAACGATCACGGATGCCGGGGCACTCGACCCGACAACGGCGAGCGACCAGCTCGGCCTGTTCGAGGCCTTCCTCCAGCCAACCGCCTTGTACAACTATGACGACGCAACGGGCCTGAATACGCTCACGCCGGAAGAGGGCACGGGCGCGGTCATTCGCGGACTCACGCGAGCGGTCGCCAACCAGATCGACGAAATGGTCACCGGGGGGATGCAGAACAACCTCGTGGGTCTGCCCCTCGATATCGGCGCCATCAACATCGCGCGAGGTCGCGATGTGGGTTCGCCCCGGTTGAACCCGGCACGGCGGGCGTTCCATCTCGCAACCCAGGATGCGGCGCTCACGCCGTATAACAGTTGGATGGATTACGCGGACAATATCAGACACGAAGCGTCGCTCGTGAACTTCATTGCAGGTTATGGAACACACCCGCTCGTTGCTGGCGCAGACAAGATCGCGGGCAATGGCAGCGCTGGCGAACCCATTGCGGTCGTAGACCGACGCGCAGCGGCCTGCGCGCTCGTCAGTGCGATCGCCCTGGTTGCTGACTATTGCGGCGATTCTGGTTTTAATGCCGTTGCTATTCCGGCGGCCCCGATAGACGCCGCGGACTTCATGCGGAGCCATGGCGACTGGGCCGCAGGTCTGGACGGCTTGCCGATCACGGGCTTGGAACAAATCGACTTCTGGAACGGCGGACTGGCGGAGGAGGTGCGCCCGTTCACGGGACATCTCGGCTCGACACATAACTTCGTCTTCGAGAACCAGATGGAGTTCCTGCAGAACGGCGATCGTATGTACTACGTGGCCCGAACGGGCACCATCCCGTTTTTCGGCGCTCTAGAGTCGAACACGTTCACCTCCATGGTCATGCGCAACACGGATCTGGGCGAATTTGGCGCAGGCGTCCTGCCGCTCGCCATCTTCTCGGTCCCGAACCATCTCTTGGAGATCGACCAGAGCCAGCAGTTTGGCCAAGGGACCGAGCCGGGCGACGGGACAACGGCCGATCCCACGGGCGAGGCGGCCCTGGTCCAGCTCGTGATCCGCGATCCCAATAATTCGACGACTAACATCAGGGTCCCCGATGCGACCCGCTTCCTCCAGTACACGGGAGGCGATCACGTCGCGATCGGCGGTACGTCCGGTGCCGATACGATCATCGGCGGGATCGGCGACGATTCGCTTTACGGGCGCGATGGCAACGACCGAATCGAGGGCGGCGACGGCGCCGACCACATCGAAGGCGGTGCCGGCGACGACATCATTACGGACCTTTCCGGCCCCGACGTGATCGAAGGCGGCCCTGGCAACGACGCCATCTCGAGCGGTAACGAAGAAGACATAATCTTCGGCGACGCAGGCAGCGACTTCATCGTCAACCAGAGCGAGTTCGGCGAAATCTTCGGCGGCCCGGGCAACGACTTCATCTTTGACGGGTATTTCCTTGGCCACATCCGGGGCGGTCAGGACGACGACTGGATGGAGAATCTCGGCGGCGGCGAGGACCTGTTCCAGGCCGACATGGGCGCAGCGCCCGAAGCGGGTGAGCCCAGCCACAAGGGCGACGACGTCTTGGTCAGCCGCGGCGGCAACAACGATGCGGACATGGAAAACGGCGACGACATTGTCGTCAACGGACCCGGCACCGATCGCGTCGAAGGACAGCTCGGCTTCGACTGGGTGAGCTTCCAGAACGACACGGAGGGCGTCGACGTCGATATTGATCTGACCATCTTCCTCAGGCCGATACTTCCGCCCTCGAACGCCACGGTCAACAACCGCTACGACCGGATCGAGGGCTTCAGTGGTTCGCCGCTGCCCGATATCCTGAAGGGCACAGCCAACAGCGCCGGCGCGGAGGTGGGCAATGAGCTCTCGATCAGCACGAATGCCGCGGGCGTCGAGACGACCAATGGCTTCGCCCTGATTGCTGGCCTGAACTCGACCGCGACCTCATTCGGGATCGTGCCCGAAGTCGAGCGGAAAGATCAGGCAAATGATCCGGTGACCGGCGACACACAATTTGGCTGGGCCGGTGGCGAAATCATCCTCGGCGGCGGCGGGAGCGACCTCATTAGCGGCGAGGGTGGCGACGACATCCTCGACGGCGATGCCTCGCTGGAGGTGAATATCGAAACGCCGAACCCCGTAACAAGACTCGATCCCGACAATATTGCGTCTGTCGTGGCGAATGCAGCCCTTGAGGCCGCCGCTGCAGCGCGCGGGGATGCACTGATTGACTTCGTGCTGTCGGACGCCCTGGCGCAGCTTTCGACGGATGCTTTGTCGGATCTGTTGCTCGCGCTGACCGACCAGCAGTTCGCTGATATCTTGGCTGTGGAGTCGGCCGAGCTTACGTTGGCGTCCGTGCAGGCCGAAGCAATTGCGCTGCAGGAAGCGGCGACGCTGACGATCGTGCAGGCAGCGGCACTTCAGACGTTTGCGGACAGCGTAGCTGCGGCAGTGACTGCCGCCGAGGTTGAAGTGGCAGCGCGGATTGCTGATGTAACGACGAACAATCAGGCAGTCGTTGCTGCGCAGGGTGCGCTGGGGGTGTCGATAAGCTCGCTGCAGGCTGCGGATATGGCTTTGGCCGATGCGCAGGCTGACGTCGCGGCTAAAGAGGCAGCGGAGACTTCGGCATCGCAGGCCGCGGTGACCGCACTGCTCGCACTCATCAATTGCGGCGGCGCTTCGGATCCGGAGTGCGCGGACGAGGATACAGCGTTTGACCTGGCAATAGCGGCCACCGTAGACGCTGGCGTCGACGTGGAGACTGCCAATAATGTGGAAGCGATTACAGCGCAGGCGCAGGCTTTAGCCGCTGGCTTCTTGGCAAGTTCGCAGACCACCTTGAATGCGGCGGTAGCCGCTGCGATCGCCGATAGTGATCTGATCGCTAACGCGGTAGTCGCGCTGAATAATGCGAAGTTGGAGTCGAGCATCGCGAATGCGGCTGCGAACGCTGGGACGGTGGCTACGGCTGCTGCGCAGGCGGCAGTGACGGAAGCGTTGGTGGCCCAGGCTTCGGCGCAGGTGGTCTTGGCGCTGGCTGTGCAGGCGGCTGGAGACACTGCCTTTTCGATCGCCAACGCCGAGGGGAATGCCGAACAAATGCATCTCAACATGGCGGCGGCGGCTGGGAATCTCGATCTGGCAGACCTGGCGTACGAGCAGGCGCTCGTGGCGTTTGCCAACGCACAAGCGGCTCGACCGGCCGATGTCGATGCCCGAATCCTCGTTCCCAGCATGCAGGACGTCTTTGAAGCGGTCTTCGCCGGTGTGATCAATCCCGGTGAACTCAACATTTCCCGTATCATCGCCGTACATGCCGAAGCTGTTGACGGTGATACCGACAGCGTGCGCTACCAGGGCAACTTCGCGGACTACACCATCGAGGGGCTCGCCGGTCCGGACGGAATTCCCGGCAACATGGATGACCCCGTGGTCGACCCGCTAAACCCGGGCGCCCACATCGGCGATGTCCACTCGAGAAACGCGCAAGAAGTTGTCGATGCGGTGACCGGTGACATCCTCGTCGCCGCGGGAAGCGTGAATCCGGCGCTCGACGGCTACATCGAGATCATCGACAACCGTGAGCTGCCGCTCAACCTCGGAGCGGAGAGGCCCGGCAATGACGGACGAGATCTGGTGAGGAACGTCGAAAGACTGGTGTTCGACGATATCACCGTCGTACTGGCGGCGGGCGCCGCGGGTGCCGCAGCCTCCAATAACAGTGTTGCAATGGGTGACGCGACGGTTACGCCCGACCCGGCTATCTTGGGCCAGGTCCTGACTGCTGCGCTTTACGGCGTCACGGACGCGGACAACATCCATATTGGCGATCCGGATTTCGTTGACAATCCCACCGGTGCCATCACCGGTTTTGTCGACTACTACTGGCAGGCTGAGGGGGAGCCTGGAAGCGGCTTGTTTACAAACATCCAGCGACTCGGTGGCGTCAACGCAAATGGCGACGCATACACTCCCCACGGCTCGACATTGGAAGTCACCGTAGATGAACTCGGACGGCTGGTCCGAGTCGAGGCCATCTTCTTGGACGACGGCGGTGCGTTCGAGATCGTCCATTCGGCACCGGTTACCGTCGACTGCGATCCCTTGTTGCCCTGCTTTGTGCCCGGGGAGCTGTTGGGCCTCATTCCGGCCAGCTACCTAGGCACCCCAGGCGACGTTCTCGACGCCCTTGGCGCTCAGGACACGCTGATCAATCCCGTGTATGAGAACGCATCCAGAGCTGGTGGCCCGCGATTCGATGTCAGCATTGCGAATGTGCCGCTGAGTCTCTTCGCCAATACCGGATTCGGAGCTGAAATCCTGGGCGGTGACGAGGTCCTGACGGGTGGCTTCCTGCTCACCTTCACGGACTCCGATGGGAATGTCACGGGGGTGTTCCAGGCTGAGATCGTGGCCATTACGGATCTGCTCACCGGTCTCGTAGACCAGAACTTCGTCGATGTCCTGTTCTCGATCCGGGGTGCCGATGTGGCCGGACTCGTCGGCTCGCCGTTCTCGATCGCTTCTTTGACCGTCAACGGTACCGAGGTGGCCAACGCGACCTTCTTCGGTGACTCGTCCGTCGCAGACGCGACAGGCGTAGCGGTCGTACTGGTGAATCAGTCTCCGGCAATCGCTAACGGCGTGGCGGTGTCCACGGCCTCCTTCGTGGGAACTGCAATGGCCCTCGTTGAACCGTTCACCTTCTTGAACCTCTCGGTTGGAGCCCCGGTGTTTGAGTTCACCATTCCGGAGGTTGATGTGGTTGCCTTTGCCAACACCGGCTTCGGGGACGCGATCACAATAAGCGAATCGGTTTATGTGGGGAGTGGCCTCACGCTCAGGTTCGAGCAAGCTGTGCCAGTCCCGCCCGCGAACGTTACGTACACGACCGGGCTCTCCCGACCTCGCCTCGTGGCCATAGTGAATCCTGACGGAAGCGTGCGCCAAGGTGCCGTCGATGTCGTGTTCACGATCGGCGGGAGTGAAGCGGAGAATCTGATCAATGGACTCACGTCCGCGATTGTCGAAGTGGGCGGATATGGAGTGGCATATGAACATGAGCGCGGCCTCATGTTTGGTGACTCGCTCCGCGCCCCTGAAGCCGTGCTTGCGATGACGACGGTGGCGCAGTACATCGCCGCAACGCAGTTCATGGATGCGTACGCTGGTGGTGACGCAGCTGCGATCGCCGATGCCACGGATGCTCTGCTGGAGGCGAACCTGGCGGCTTTGAGTCAAAACCTGCCCGGAGGGCCAGCCGCTGACCTCCAGCTGGCGGCCGTGCCACACGCCAATTTCACTGGCAACGTGCTCGACGTCAATCGCGAAATCAACTTCATGAACGGGTCTAAGCCGCTGTTGCCGCGCCTCGACTTCAGGCTGTTGGACATGGAGCTGGCTCAGTTTGTGAACAACGGGTTCGGGAATCCAGTCACGGCAGGGGATGAGATCCTGGTGGATCGCATCGCGCTCATGTTTACGAACCCGCTGGCCCAGGTGGTCGGAGTGTTCTTGCCCGAGATCGTGGCCAATACGGATCCGGCCACCGGGATAGTCGACCAGGTATTCGTCGATCTCCTTTGGTCGATCCGGCGTGATGACGTGCTGCCGCTGGTGGTGGGACTCACGCAGGTTACGGTGACTTTGGACGGAGTTCCTGTCCAAACGATCCAACTCGACGGCAACTCGAGACTCAACGATGCCCAGGGTGTGGCCCAGGTGATAGGTGCCGCAGCTCTGCAGGCGGCCAACGTACTGGCAAGTGCGATGATCGTCGGAGATCTGGATGCAACCTTGGCCGCCGAGGCAGGTCTGGCCAGCGCGATGGCGGCGGTTGTTGATTCCGATGCCGACGGGGTGTCTGATGCCACCGATGTCTGCCCGTTCGACGCGTCTAACGATGTCGATGCAGACGGGGTCTGTGGGGCCGTGGATAACTGCCCATTGACCTCGAACGCAGGCCAGGCGGACAGCGACTTCGATGGCGTGGGTGACACTTGCGACAACTGTCGGTTCGTGCCGAATGGTCCCGCTCTTACGGACGCAGGCGGGAACAGTCAACTGGATACGGATGGCGATGGCTTCGGCAACATCTGTGATCCCGATCTCAACAACGATGGCGTCATCAACTTCGGAGACCTTGTCCGATTCCAGGCGGGATGGCTGGGTACTGAACCGGATCTCGACTTTAATGGCGATGGCGTCACAAACTTCGGAGACTTGGCAATCTTCTCCAGTTACATGTTCGGGGAGCCCGGTATGTCTCCAGCTCAATAGGCGAGTTTGATTGAGACATATTCTCGAACCAGAGGCGTCAGTAGTTAGACTACTGGCGCCTCTAATTCTGAACATCTGCACATTGTTAGGACCGGCCGAGTATCGAAGTGAATCAACACAGCCGCCGCGGCCGGACCCCGTAGACTTGATCAAAGGCCCAATCGCGCGGGGGTGGCACGGCGGATGACACCACGCGACCTCGGAGCAGAAGATGATGGCGGAGGATGAAGTGTCGGCTCGGGAGCTCTACTCCGAATGAGGCGAGGAAATCACCTCGAAGACGTGCCTAATGAGGCCGGCCAGAGGAAAACCGATTTGCCTGGGATTCTCGACCAGCTAGAGCTGCGACGAAGATCGAGGCAAGGCCAGGGCATTGACGTCGATCCGGGATCAGTTCGCGATACGCCCGGAGGGCGAAGAGTGGAAAACGGGCTAGGTCGGTATGCGCTTCGCTCCTGTCCGGGGGTGCTTATCTGCGCGATGGTTCTCCTCTTGGGTTCCGCGCGTGATGCTGCGGCGGCTGGCGAATTAGACCCAAGCGCGGAGGCACCTTCGCAGTGGAATCTGCAAATGGAGCGGAAGTGGACGGCGGGTCACTCGACGCCTTACCAGTCATTGGGCGTGAAAGAGTTGAGGGTGAAGCTTCCGTCCGGGGCGGTCGCGCCGGCGCTTGTAGAGACCCACGATACCAACCAAGACTCGCGTGAGACCCTGCGTTCTTACGTTGGCGTAATAGAACGTCCCCCTGCGGCTGTGCACATCGTGCGTGCAAGGCAGCCAGAAGTTCAGGTGACGGACGTTGAAACGGAGGCGGCGACTCCTTCGGATAACGAAGCCGAATTCAATACGCCGATGGACTTTGAGCAGGCAGTCCGCACAACCGAGATCGTGCAGCATGAGGTCGCGACGTCGAAACCGATGCCGACCCCCGAGATCGTTCTACAGCGCTACCCCGAAATTCGAGTGACTCAAACCGTCTGGCATCCTCGCGCCGAGCGCCGATTGGCGTTGGTCGGAATTTCGGGTCGGGCGCCGATCAAGCTGCAAGAGGGAGATCAGTTGGGCCTGTTGGCGGTCGGCACGATTGAACCATCGGGGGTTGCCTTTAAGTACGATGGCGTCGATATTCGTTGCAGGGTCGGTGACGTTGCGCGGAAAATAGACGCTCTGTAGGACGCTCGTTGTCAGAAGTCTATTTATCACAGGTGACGAAAACGCAGCTTTTGTGACTATCCATCGCCCATTCGACTGAACGTCCATTCTCGGAGGACTCGAAGCAGGCCCGCCTGAAGCGACGTGCCAGGTTCGGCGACCTCGTCGAGAAAACACCTACCTCCGTCGGCCCTGTCGGTTCGCTCCCCGTATCGTCAATCGGTGTGGCAACCAGTTCTTGCCCGATCCTGTCTTAACCCCGAAGCAGGATGCTGATGTTGCTACTCGCGACATTTTCAATCGAGCCGTGAAGTTCGAGTATCAGACGCGCGACGGTGACCAGCTCGCACGTACCCGCCCCTTCGAAACAGAACTTTGCTCACACTTTGCTCACGTGGGATCGTGTTGTGAGCCGGACAGGTAGACCCGCGGGAATGGCGGGAGTCGCTCCAGGCGGCAAAATTCGATAGTTCGGCCGGTATTGACTCCGCCGATTCAGCGGCTCGCCTAAGGCAAAAGCTTGAGGCGGTGCCGAGCGAGCAGAGCTTCGTCGGTGACTTGAAGCCTCGTAGTGCTCTCTGACTTCACCGCCCCACACGCCATGCCGATGATGTCCACAGACGTTACGAACGACGGCATGGGGTGTTCGATGTGAAAACGGGCAAGGTGGAATTCGCATTGACGAGCGAGACCGAGCCGTTGGGTCTGGATCTCTGGCGCTGGGGAGCTGCGATCGTCCTCGCATGCATCGCTCCACTCTTCTTGATGGCGGCCGGAGTCGACTTCTCGACGACGAGCGTTCCGCTCACCTCGCTCTTGGCCGAGGGGCTCTCGCAAGCTGATCTTCGCGAGGCCAGCCACGCTGCGCTTCGTGGCAGCTACACGCATATGCTGTTCGAATGGACCGCGACAACGTTTGCGTTGTTTCTATTCGTATTGGCGTTCATCCGGTCGCGACATACCCAGGATGCGTCGCCGGCCGTGATCGGCCTCGCCCTCATCTGTGGCGGCGCAATGGATGCGTTTCACGTTCTCGGGGCCACTCGTTTGATCGACAGCGTGGCCGACAACCAAGATCTGATCCCGTTCACGTGGGCCATCTGCCGGATGTTCAATGCGGCGATTCAACTGATCGGCGTTTCGATCGTCTTGTTGTCGCTTAGACGGGGTGGAAGGGACGTAGGCAAAGGTTCGCTGCTCGCTGCGAGCGGGCTGTTCGTCGTCGCCGCGTACGCCATCGTGGTGTATTGCGCCAACTTGAGTTCGCTCCCGCAGACCACGTTTCCAGATGCACTCGTCAAGCGGCCGTATGACCTCTTCCCGATCCTGCTTTACGCGATCGCCGCGATTTTCATCTACCCCGCTTACCTGCGACGTCGCCCGAGCTTCTTTGCGATGATGCTCGTGCTGTCGATCATTCCCGAGACGGCCACGCAGCTCTATATGGCATTTGGCTCGTCGGGACTTCATGACGCCGCTTTCAACGTTGCGCACGTTCTCAAGGCGTTTGCCTACGCCGTCCCGCTTGCCGGTCTGTGTCTCGACAACGTGGCCCACGATGACGGCATGAGACAGTTGACGAGCCGTCTCAACTCTCAGGCGATGGCGCTCGAACAGGCACGTCATGATGCCGAGCAGGCGAGTCTCGCGAAGAGCGAGTTCCTGGCGAATATGAGTCACGAGATTCGTACACCGCTGAACTCCATCGTCGGATATGCAGAGCTCCTCTCACGTCCCGCAAAGGAGCAAAGCGATAGCGAGCTATGGACGAGACATCTGCGTCGAAGTTCGTCGCACTTGCTGTCTCTACTGAATGACGTTCTCGATTTGTCGAAGATCGAGGCCGGCAAGATGCGGGTTCGAATGGAACCGCACTCCCTGGTCGAGATCTTGACAGATGTCGCACTCTTGATGCGCCCACAGGCGACGGAAAAGCTCCTGAGTCTCGACGTAGAAATTGTCGGAGAAGTACCGGAAAAGATCGAGACGGATGCCGTGCGACTTCGTCAGATTCTGGTGAACCTCGTGAGTAATGCCGTCAAGTTCACGGACAAGGGCGGAGTCTGGATCCGCGCGACATCGACGCCGAACCCGGGAACCGACGAAATCACACTTAGCGTTGATGTTGAAGATACGGGGATCGGAATCCCCATCGATCAAGTAGAGAGAATCTTTCGGCCGTTCACGCAAATCCGTACCGCTAAGAACGAAAGATACGAAGGTACAGGTTTGGGCTTGGACATCTCTACGAGAATGGCACAGATGATCGG
>Ga0310122_10000965_pt1 | contig 18401 bp, 15 predicted proteins | sample CB6_Bottom_1051__FD_203503 | JGI IMG/M metagenome (GOLD analysis project Ga0310122, IMG submission 203503) | Marine microbial communities from Western Arctic Ocean, Canada - CB6_Bottom_1051 | ecosystem: Environmental > Aquatic > Marine > Oceanic | place: Canada: Western Arctic Ocean | collected...
GGTGTCGCCCGAAGTGTCCGACGCCGACGACCGCGAACCGCGGCACGCTATCGAAGTTCCGCCTCGAACCATCGAGGGCATCAGACATGGCAGCGCGGCTCCACTTCGCTAGGTAGCTTTCTTCACGGCCCCGCTACGCGGGGGCTAGCCGTGCTGTGCCAGCGAAATACAACCGATTCGTACACATGTCTCACCGCTCAAGCCCGGCTAGACTCCTTGAACGAAGTCTGTCGTGACAATTGTGTCAAGTTTTGATCGTGTTCCTTCGCTGTCACCACGACAGCCTCCGTTCAAGGAGTCTAGCCCTAGCGGTCGCTACCATGGTCGTCCGGTCTCGCCCGCCCCACAACCGTCAGGCCCTCCACATCGGCCTGTGTGTAGAACGCATCTCCATCGAGTACCAGCGTCATGCCCGCGTCCACCGACAACACTGTCGCCCCGGCGGCGCGCATGGCAGACAGCGTCGGGATCCCGACGACCGGCACGTCGAACCGCATGTCCTGGGCCGGTTTCGCCACTTTGACGACACGTGTACCCGCCCCCGCCAGCTGTCCCGCCCGCGCGATGACCACGTCGGTGCCCTCCATCGCCTCGACCGCCACGACCGCTCGGTCCTTGACGACGATCGTCTGGCCGAGGTCGAGGCCGGCAATGGCATCCGCTATCCGGTATCCAAACTCCAGGTCGGCACGTTCGTCCTCGGTCGGGGACCGACCGGTCAGGACACCACTCCGGGCCAGAAGCTGCTGCAGAAACATGGTGGAGTTCTCCAGCTCGATGCCATGGTCCGCAAGCACATCCGCCACCGCGCTGATCAACGCGTCGGTGTTTCTGGTCTTGAGCCGGCGCAGCACCGTGAGGGTTGTCAGGTCCGGCACCCCGCCGCTGAAGATCTTGGGGTGCTTGACCTGCCCGGCCATGACCGCGCGGGTCACTCCGGCGTCTCGGAGGATCGCGATGCACTTGCCCAGCTGCCAGAGGGAGATCCAATGCAGGTCGGCCGGCGGGTCGCCGCCCGCCGCGGCCTCGAGCGCCGGGCTGGTCTCCTCTCGGAGCGCGATGATGGTCACATCGTGGCCAAGACGACGCGCCCCTTCCAGCACCAAGAAAGGGAATCGACCGTTCCCCGCAATCAAGCCGAGTCGCATCGCCCTTCAGCAAGGCGTCAGGATGCCGGACCGGGCGCGGCGCCCACGAGCGGTGGCGCCTCCGACGCTGACACGCCCAGGTACTGACACCCGATCAGAATCTGGCGAAGCCCTCCGACCTCCGCCTGCCTCCCACCACCTGCCTCCTGCCTCCTGCCTCCTTGGACTTTCGTCACTCGTCGACCTCCGGCACCTCGATCCGATCGGATGGCCGGCGCAGATTCACCCCACGTTTTGACGTACGGATGAAGTCGACCAGATAGTCGACCTCCGGGCATTGGACCGTCTCGTCCTGCTCGATCTGCAGCAGCGCCTGCGTGGTGTTCAGCTTAGCCTGCAACAGATATCGAAAGGCCCCCTTGAGCTTCGCGATTGTGTCCTCCGACATGCCCTGCCGCTCCAGCCCGATGAGATTGAGGTCGTATACCCGGGCGCGGTTGCCGACGGTGCGGACAAACGGCAACGCGTCGAGTGTGATGACGGAAAACCCACCGATGAACGCCTGGCGCGCAACGCGACAGAACTGCTGGACAGCCGAGAACGCGCCGATATTCGCCTGGTCTTCCACCGACACGTGGCCACTCAACGTCGCGGCATTGCCGAAAATGGTCTTGTGGCCCACCACGCAGTCGTGGGCCACGTGGACGTAGGCCATGAACAGGTTGTCGTCACCGATACGGGTCACCCCACCGCCGCCCCGAGTACCACGGTTGATTGTGACGAACTCACGGAAGATGTTGCGCTGGCCGATGATAAGGGTCGTCCGCTCTCCCTTGAACTTCTGGTCCTGGGGGATGAGCCCGATCGACGCAAACGGAAACACGCGGTTGTCGTCGCCGATCTCGGTCCAGCCTTCGATGACCGCCGAGGCCCCAATGATGCAACCCCGTCCGATCTTGACGTGTGGGCCGATCACCGCGTTGGGCCCGACGACCGTGCCCTTACCGAGCTCGGCGCCGGTGGCCACGTGCGCGGACGGATCGACACGAGCCTCATCGACGATCAGACCGACAAGCAGCTCAGCCTGGGCAACCACGTGGTCCCCCACCCGCGCCGTGGCCGCTGCCACCGCCAACCGGCGCCGACGCCGACGCCGGCCTATCGTCACCTCGAGTACTAGTCGGTCACCAGGCACAACCTGTCGGCGGAACCGCGCGCCGTTGACGCCGCGCAGCACGGTCCGCATCGCCGACGGCTGGACATCCTCATCGAGCAACAGCACGCTCGCCGCCTGCGCTAGCGCCTCGATCATCAGGACACCCGGCATCATCGGGTTCCCAGGAAAATGCCCCTGAAAGAACTCCTCGCCGACGGTGACGTTCTTGACCGCGACGATCCGGGTGCCCGGCTCGTGCTCGAGCACGCCGTCGATGAGCAAGGAAGGAAAGCGATAGCAGAGCCGGTCGAGCAGCTCGGGAATATCTGGGGACACGAGGAGTCTTGGTGTCGGCACGTATCCCCGTGCAGCACGGGGACCGGGCGAGCGGGAACCTGACGGGGTCCTAACAACCCTAGGGGGTCTGCTGACTGGCCTTATCGAGCTCGGCGACGACGTCCGCCGTGATGTCGAGCGCCGGGTTGGCCCACACAAGACCACCGTCGCCGGCGCTGAAGATGAACAGCAGCCCCTTGGCCGCGGCGACGCGGTCGATGGCCGGCACGAGCTTCTGCTGAAACTCGATCTGCAGCGACTGCTGCAAGTCGGCGATCTCGGTCTCGGCGTCCTGCGTCATCCGCTGGACTTCGATGTTCAACCGGTCGATCTCGCGCTGCAGCTGCAACTGGGCCTCGGCGCTCATCACGTTGGCGTTCTGCTGTAGCTGCGTCTGGCTTGCCTGCAACTCGACGCTGCGACCTTCGAGCACCTGGAGCTTCTGCTCGCTCAGCGTCTGCACTCGCAGGTTGGCCGCCTGGCCGTCGATCGACTCGCCGGCCACACGCGCCAGATCGATGTAGGCGTGCTGGGCGCCCGCGGGAAATGGCGGCCGCTCCGGCTCGGGCGCAGGCTGGGCCGCCGGCGCCTGGCCTGTGGCCGCCGTTTGGGCCGGCGCCGGCGTCTGAGACGCTGCCGCGACCTGCCTCGGCGCGAGAACGGCTGCGAGCGCAACCGTCACTATTGCGACGGTCGCGACCTGAGTCAACAGTTTCATCGAATCTATCCTCAATTGCACGTTCGTTGCCCTCAACTCGGCACATCGCTCGGTCTATCGGTCAACAAAGACCGAGACCACACGCCGCACGCGCGGCACTTGCGCTGCTCCATAGATTACCAGTTTCGCCGGGCCCAGCGCGAGAGGATCGAGTAGGTCCAGGCCACGGCGCGCGGCAATGCGCGCCCTGCGGCCGCGGAGTGGGGCTTCGGGGTCTCCGCGTGGCGGCCGCGTGGGGTTCGGGGCGCAGCCCCGTCTAAGTCCTAGAACGTGGTCCCGATGGCGAACTTGAACAGGCTAGATTCTTGGGGCTGGAACCGATCGTTCAGGACGTCGCCCCGTTTCGGGTTATACACGTAAATCAACCGGAACGGCACGTTGAGCACCGGCATAAAGAACCGCACCTCGGCGCCGGTCGACGTGCGGAAGAGATCCGTGGCGAAATGCTGCCCGAAGTCAGCGACCTGCCCAGCGTCATAAAAGAACACCAGCCGCACCGGGTCCGCGATCGAGATCAAGTACTCCGCGTTGAACAGGATGCTCTTGTTGCCACCGATCACCAGGCCGGTCGACGGGTCGCTCGGCCCGATGCTCCGGATATCGAATCCGCGCACACTGAAGTCGCCGCCCATCGTGAGCAGCGAGAAGATCGGTAACCCCACCGACCCGCCAAATGGCGCAATATACTCGCCCCGGACCCGGAACCCGACCGTCAGCCGCCGTGCGTGCTTCAGATACCAGACCCCCTCGGCGATCGGCTTGTAGAACTTCGTGTTGCCCCCGATCCCGGCGTACTCGAACGCCACCGTGTATTTCTTCCCGGTGGACGGGAAGATCGGGTGGTCCACGGTATTGAGCAGGAAGGTCGGCGTGACCTTGCTGATCGTCCGCGCACCGCCCTGGCCCAGCAGCAACGCGTCCTGGAGGAACGGATTGAATCGCAAGAAGTCCGGATTCAGAAACAGTGGGTTGAGCTCCTTGACCACCGTCTCCTCGTAGGAGTACGAGACAAAGAACTGCGACCACCGTCTGACACGGCGCCCGAGCGAGGTGGTGGCCCCGACAGAGCTCTGGGTGAACTGGTTGATGAAACGGATATCACGCCGATACAGGTTGATCCCAGCGGTGATGGGCTGCCCGAACAGATACGGCTCGGTAAAACCGATGTTGTAGTTCTTGATCCGTTCGCCATGCTGGAGCTGGAGCGTCAGCGACTCGCCCCGTCCCAGAAAATTGGTGGTCGTGAACCCCAGCTGTAGGAAGAACCCGTCGAACTGCGAGGCACCGGCGCCAAAGGTCAACTGGTTCAGGTTGGCTTCCTGGAGGTTGATCGTCAGATCGACCTCGTTGTCGGCACCGGGTCGCTTCTCGATCTGGATGGCGTTCTCCTCGTCGAGCGGCTCGAAGTACCCGAGCTGGTTGAGTCGGCGGACGCTGAACTTGAGCGCCTCGGTGTTGAAGACATTGCGCTCGACCAGACTGATTTCCCGCCGGATCACATCGTCGTGCGTGGTGTTGTTACCCACGAAGGTGATGCGGTTGATGAAATACTGCTCCCCTTCCTGGAAGTTCATCGTCAGGTCGACAACCGGGTCACCGTCGATCCGTGTCGGCAATCCATCGGGTTCGGGCTCGGTGCGGACCGAAAACGATGGAAACGAGGTCATCTCGTAGTACCCGACGGAGCCATAGGCCTCTTTGGCGACGAGGAAGGCGTCGCGCACCGCCTCGTCCGAGTAGTAGTCACCCGGGCGTATATCGGAGAAAATCTCTTCGAGCGCGCCGATCCGGACGACCTCCTGGCCCTCGAAGCTCACCGAGCCAATCCGATACCGTTCACCCTCGTCGACTCGAATCCGCAGACGCACGCCGCGGGTCTTACCATCCTCCGACACGTCCAGGTAGTCCAGGTCCGGCTGCCCCACCCGAGCATCGATGTAGCCATTGTTCCGGTAGTGTGCCTCGAGCGCCACGGCATCTTGCTCGTAGCCCAGCGGTTTGTAGGTCCCGCGCCCCGTGATGAAGGAGAAGATCCACGGCTCCCTCGTGTTCTTCATCTGCCCTTTGAGCGATCGTTCGCTGATCTGCTCGTTGCCGACGAACGAGATGTCGTCCACCCGGACCTTGGGCCCCTGATCGATGAAAAACGTCAGTTGCACGATCTTCGGGCCACCCGCGACTGCGGTGATCTCGTGACTGACCTCAGCAAACTGATAGCCTTTCTCGCCGTACATCTCCCGAAGCAGCCCCTCGACCTGGCGGATTTTCCGCGGTCCGATCCGGCTGTCCATACGCAGCTCGATACCCGACTGTTCCATCGCCTCATTGATCTCGGTCAGGTCGTACTCTTCGGACCCCTCGTAGCTCACCGTCCGCACACGGTCGCGCTCCTCCAGCAGAAACACGGCCCGCTTGCCACCGACACCGTTCGGGTACGGGTCGTCGAGAATCTCGATCGACAAGTTCGTCAGCAGATCAGTGTCCCACAACCGACCGAAGTCCTCGAACAGCACCTGCTCGAGGTTCACGTCAAACGGCGTCAAGGGCTGCCCCGTCCCCACGCTCCGCAGCTCGTCGCTCTCCATGTAGAAGAGATAGGTCGCATAGTCGACACTCGCCACATTCCCCTGGGTCGGCCAGCACAGCTGCACCGTGGTAAACAGGGTGGGCGAATCGAACGGCGGCTCGTCCGTCAACGGTGGCGACGGGGTGCACGCGCCGATCGGATCGGCCTGACCCGCCCTGGCGGCGTCCGGGACCAGCCCGACGCTCACCGCCGCGACCACCGCCGTTGACACAACAAGTCGACTTACTGCACTTCGCATGGATCTTCCCGCCGGGGCGCATGAGACCTCTCACACCCCCTGCGCTCCTGGCAGACGCTTCTGTGGTTTAGACGCTCACCGTCAGAGGACGGCCGGTATATGTTCGATCGGCGTCCCGATAAGCGAGCTCGCCCTCAGCGAGATACACTTCGACCTCGCCGCTACTCAGACGCCCGCGAATTAGCTCCTCCGAGAGTGGGTCCTCGACATAGCGCTGGATCGCGCGGCGCAAGGGCCGTGCCCCATACGACCGGTCGTCGCATGTCATGTTGATGATCCAATCGACCACGTCCGAGGTCAGCGTGATTCTCAGCTTGCGGTCGATGAGGTGTTCGTTCAGCTGGTCGACGAGCATGAGGGTAATCTGGCGCAGGTCGTCGTCGAGCAGCGCCTCGAACACAATGATCTCGTCAACTCGGTTCACGAACTCCGGGTTGAAGGTCCGTTTGACCTCGCCGAGCACCATATCGGTCACGCTCCGCTGAATCTCCTTCGCGTCCGACGGCTGGAACCCGAGCGCCGCCTTCTTCTGGATGAAGCGGGCCCCGATGTTCGAGGTCATGATGATGATCGTGTTCTTGAAATTGACGCGCGTCCCCAGCCCATCGGTCAGCTGGCCGTCCTCGAACACCTGGAGCAAAATGTTAAAGAGGTCCGGATGCGCTTTCTCGATCTCGTCGAGCAGTACGACGGCGTACGGATTCCGCTTGACCTTCTCGGTCAGCTGGCCACCTTCCTCATGCCCCACGTACCCAGGTGGTGACCCGATCAGCTTCGACACGGAGTGCTTCTCCATGTACTCAGACATGTCGAAGCGGATCAACGCAGAGTCAGCGCCAAACAGGAAATTCGCCAACGCCCGCGCCAGCTCGGTCTTGCCGACCCCGGTCGGACCGAGAAACACAAAGCTACCCACCGGCCGACTGGGTGACTTGAGCCCGGCTCGAGACCGGCGGATGGCGCGGGCCAGCGCCGAGACGGCGTGATCCTGGCTGATCACCCGGCGGTGCAGCTCGGCCTCCATCCGGAGCAGCTTGTCGCTTTCGTCTTGGTCGATCGAGGTCACCGGCACGCCGGTCCAGGTGGACACCACTTCGTCGATGTCTCGCTTGCCCACCTCGATGAGCCGTGACTCGGCTTTGACGTCGAACTTCTCCCGCACGCATTCGAGGGTCTCGCGCGCAATCTCCTCCTGCTCTTTGAAGAATTGCGCCTTCTCGAAGTCCTTTTGGGCCGCCGCGCTCTCCATCTGCTCTACGGCCACCCGGATGTTGCGGTTGATGTCGCCCACTTCCCCGCTCAATCCCGCGTCCCGCAGTTTGGCGCGGGATCCCGCCTCGTCGAGCAGGTCGATCGCCTTGTCGGGCAGAAACCGCTCCGTGATGTAGCGACTGGACTGATAGACCGCCGCCTCGATGGCCTCGGTCGTGTACTTGACGTGATGAAAGCTCTGATACCGATCCTTCACGCCCATCAGCACCGCAATCGCCTCGGCCTCGGTCGGGGGCGCGACCTTGACCGACTGGAACCGGCGCTCGAGCGACCGGTCCTTTTCGATGTACTTCCGATACTCCGCCGGCGTCGTCGCGCCAACGCAACGGATCTCGCCACGCGACAGCGACGGCTTCAAGATGTTCGCGGCGTCAAGCGAGCCCTCCGCGGACCCGGCACCCACCAGCGTGTGCAGCTCGTCGATAAAGACAATGACGCCAGGGTTCTCGATGAGCTCCTTCACAATCGCCTTGAGCCGCTCCTCGAACTGCCCTCGATACTTGGTCCCCGCGACGATCAGTGAAATGTCGAGCGCGAGTACCCGCTTGTCGGCCAGGAAGTGCGGCACGTCCCCGCGGACGATCTGTTGCGCGAGCCCCTCGACGATCGCCGTCTTGCCGACACCGGGCTCACCGATCAACACGGCGTTGTTCTTGGTTCGGCGGCACAACACCTGCTGCAGCCGTTCGAGCTCCCGCTCCCGCCCAACCAACGGGTCCAACAGGTTTTTCATCGCCCTCTCGGTGAGATCGCGACTGAACTCCGCCAAGAGAGGAGTCTCTTTGACCCGGGTGAGCGTCGTCTTCTCGTTCAACAACTGGACGATGTCTTCACGGACCGTGCTCAGCCGCATCCCCTTCTCGACCAGGAGCGACGCCGCCACGCAGCGCTCCTCGCGGAGGATGCCCAGCAGGACGTGCTCGGTCCCCACGTAGTTGTGCAGGAGTCGATCCGCCTCTTCGGCGGCGAACTGCAACACGCGCTTGCCCTCGGTACTGAACGGGATTTCCACCGACGTGGAGACCTTCTCCCGGAAGACGGTACGCCCCTCGATGTCCTTGCGGATCCCCTCGAGCGACAGGTGCGAGCGAGCGAAAATGCGGCTCGTTAGCCCCTTCCCTTCTCGGATCAACCCGAGCAGCAGATGCTCGGTCTCGATCGAGATACTGCCGAGCTGGCTCGCTTCGTAGCGGGCAAAGAACAGCACGCGACGAGCCCGCTCGGTGTATCGCTCGAACATGTGTGACCCTTGTCGGTTCCAGCAGCCAGACGGATGGCCCTCTTCGCATTATACGGCCAACGCTGACTCTACGGGCCAACCCTCAGTTCCGGGCTTACCCGACAGGGCACGGAACGGCACCGGCGTCCGGGTCTTTGACGGTCTGAGACGGCGCCTCGCTTGTGCTAGTCCGGGCGCAGACGGCCCTCCTCGAGCCGCAACACGCGGTCGCAGGACTCGGCGAACTGCAGGTTGTGGGTGGCGATGAGCGACGTCAGCCCATGGGCCGTATGCATCCGACGCAGCAGCACCTGCAACTCCCTCGCTGTGTGTTCATCGAGGTCGCCGGTCGGCTCGTCGGCGAGGAGCAGCGCCGGCTGCATGACCAGTGCACGCGCGACGGCGACGCGTTGCTGCTCACCGCCCGACAACATCCCGGGGCGATGCGACACCCGGTCGCCGAGCCCCACTTCCCCAAGGAGCGCTTCGGCGCGCGGGTGGGCCTCTTGCCTCGCCACCCTGGCAATCCGGAGCGGCATCGCGACGTTCTCGACCGCCGTGAACTCCGGCAGCAGATGATGAAACTGGAACACGAACCCGACCTGTCGGTTGCGGAACGCGACCCGCGCGTCGTCGTCCGCCGCCGTCATGTCGGTGTCCCCGATCCGAATCGAGCCCCCGTCGACACGGTCCAGCCCGCCAACCAGCTGGAGCAGCGTGCTCTTACCCACACCCGAGGCGCCGACGATGGCGACCATCTCGCCAGCGTCGACGGCCAGATCGAGCCCTCGCAGCACGAGCAGCTGTCGATCACCCACCGTGAAGGACTTGGTGAGCGCGCGAACATCGAGGAAAGACATGAAGGAAGGCGCTCTCCGTCCTCATTGATGTCGTAGCGCCTCGGCCGGATCAAGACGGGACGCCTGGCGGGACGGGTAGAGCGTAGCTAACAGGCAGATCAGCAGCGAGGCGCCGACGACGAGGAAGAAATCGCCCAGCTCGATCGTGAATGGGATCCAGGCGATGTCATAGACGTCGATCGGGATCTGGATCAGCTGGTAGCGGTCGGCAACGGTGGAGATGACGACCCCGCAGACCGCGCCAACCGTGGTCCCGACCGCGCCGATGATCCCGCCCTGCAGCACGAAGATGCCACGGATGCTGCGTGCCGACGCCCCCATCGTCTTCAGAATGGCGATGTCCCGGCTCTTCTCCATGACAAGCAGGACGAGCGACGCCACGATGTTGAGCGCCGCCACCATCATGATCAGGCCGATAGTGATCCCGATCGCCAACTTTTCGAGCCGGAGCGCCGAGAACAGCGCCCGGTTCAGCCGGAACCAGTCCTGGGCCAGATACCCCGGTCCCAATGTCTCGGTCACCGCTCGCGCGACCTCAGCCGCGTCGCCGCGGTCTTCGACACGCAGATCCATCCTGTCGACGCGGTCCTTCTTGAACAATCGCTTCGCCACGTCGAGCGTGACGAAGCCGTACGAACTGTCGTACTCCCAAAACCCCAGGCTGAAAATGCCGACGACTTCGAGCTTACGTTGGCGCGGGAGCAGCCCCATCGGGGTAAGGGTCGCGCTCTCCGGGGTCAGTACGTTTATCGTGTCGCCCACGAACACCCCAAGCTTTATCGCAAGGTCGTCGCCGAGGACCACACCGCCGAACGCCCCGTCGTGCACCTCGTGTAACGCGGTCAGACTGCCGTGTCGCACGGAGTCGGTGACCTCGGTCACCTGTGCCTCCAGCTCCGTATCGATCCCCTTCAGGGAGATGAACGCCTCGCCACCGTGCGTCAGCGCCATGCCCTGACCCGTGATCGACGGCGCGGCACCAACGACCCCGGGCACGGTGGTCAGCAGCGCCGCTTCCTCATGGATGTCGCCGAACCCGCCATCGGTGATCTTGTACACATGTACGTGCGCATTGGCGCCAATGAGCGTGTCACGCAGTTCCTGCTGCATCCCGGTCATGAGCGCCTGCGCCACGATCAGAGCCATCACGCCCACCGCAACCCCCGCCATCGACACGGCGGAAATCAACGAGACAAAGGCCTGGCGGCGCCGCGCGAGCAGATACCGAACGGCGATGTAGAGCTCGAAAGGTAGAGCCATGCCGGCGGGCTTCAGGCGTCTGGCGTCTGGCGTCAGTCGACCAGCGGCGACGACCCGCTGCGCTCTTTCACGCTGTAGTGTGCCAGGGTCGACGTGGTCAAACTGATCCATGTTGCGCACTCCAGTACCGTACGATCTCGGCTCCTAGACAGCCTGCCGCTACGGACAACCGGCTCGCTCACCACCGCCACCCTCACCCAGAGGGAGAGGGAGTGTCAGGAGCGCTCTCTTCCCTGACCTTGATTGATCGCATGAGCGGGAACAGGATCACGTCCCGAATCGACGGGCTGTCGGTCAACACCATGACGAGACGATCGATCCCGATACCTTCACCGGCGGTAGGCGGAAGTCCATACTCGAGCGCGCGGATGTAGTCCTCGTCCATTTGGTGCGCCTCGAGATCTCCGCCCTCGCGCTCGCGCAGCTGCGTCTCGAATCGACGACGCTGCTCGACCGGATCGTTGAGCTCGCTGAAGGCGTTGGCGAGCTCCATACCGGCCACAAACAGTTCGAATCGCTCCACGGTGTCGGGGTCGTCGTCGCGCTGCTTGGACAACGGCGACACCTCGGTCGGAAAATCGTGGATGAAGGTGGGCTGAACCAGTGTGCGCTCACACAACGCATCGAAGATCTCCATGGTGATCTTGCCGGCACCCTGGTCGCCCGGCTCGAGCCCAAGCTGAACCGCCAGCGCCGCCACCGACTCCCGGTTCCGGAGGTCCTCGTCCCGGACCGGCACACCCAGCCGCGCCGACACCGCGTCACGAACGACCTGGCGGAGCGGCAGCCTCGGATACGGTGGCCGGAACGACACGGTGTCGCCACCCACGCTCACTTCCTCGCTTCCGGTCGCCTCGCGTGCCACGGTCGCCAGCAGTTGCTCGGTCAACGTCATCAGGTCCTGATAGTCGCTGTAGGCCTGATAAAACTCCAGCATCGTAAACTCCGGGTTGTGCTGCGTCGACGTCCCCTCGTTCCTGAAGTTGCGATTAATCTCGAACACGCGTTCGACACCGCCCACGACCAGCCGCTTGAGATACAGCTCGGGCGCAATCCGCAGATACAATCGCATGTCCTGGGCGTTGTGATGGGTGATGAACGGCCGCGCCAGCGCGCCACCCGCCATCGGCTGCATCATCGGCGTTTCGACCTCGAGATACCCACGGTCGACCAGAAAGGCCCGTATCGTTGTCAGTATCCGCGCCCGGACCTCGAACACGCGGCGCGAGGCCGGATTGACGATCAGGTCCAGATACCGCTGGCGATATCGTGTCTCGACATCGGTCAGCCCATGCCACTTCTCGGGCAACGGTATGAAGCACTTGGCGAGAAACTCGAGCCGGGCGGCCCAGACCGTCAGCTCGTTGGTCCGCGTCCTGAAGAGACGCCCCTCCACGCCGATGAAATCGCCGATGTCGAGCAACGCTGTGATCTGGAAGTCCCGCTCCGACAAGGCGTCCTGTCGCACATACACTTGCAGCCGCGAGACCCCATCGAAAATAACCAGAAAGCGGGCTTTCCCGAAGCTGCGCACCACGAGGATCCGACCAGCCGTCACTGTCGTGATCTGCGCGGTGTCGAGATCCTCGCCGCTGGTCTCCCCATGCGCCGTCACGATGGCCGACGGCGTGTCGGTGCGGATACAGCGATGCGGATAGACCGGGACACCGAGCTCGACCAGCGCGGCCAAATTGGCGCGCCGCTGAGCGAGCTGATCATTCTCTCGAGGCTCAGGCATAGCACAGGTCGTCGGCTCGAGCACGTCTAGCACCCGTCGGGTGTCTGGCCACGGTCCTCGGGCGGGTCAGAGAGATCCTCCAGCGTGCGCCTCACGGAGTCGAGCACGCCGTTGACGAAACGAGCGGACTGCTCACCGCTGAATTTCTTCGCGAGCTCCAACGCCTCGTCGATCACGACCGCCGGTGGCGTGACGGCGGCCAACAGCTCGTAGACCGCGAGTCGTAGAATCGCCCGGTCCACCACCGCCATCCGCGAGAGCCGCCAGTTGTCAGCCGCCGTCTCGATCAGCGGGTCGATCCGGTCAAGCGCCTCGACCGCGCCCTGCAGCAAGGTGGTCGCAAACACGCGACGGCCCTCCGGCCCTGGATGCTCGACCCAGTAGTCGCGCACCGCTTCTTCGAGCTCGGCCCCGGCCGCACCACCCACATCGCGCTGATACAGCAACTGCAGCGCCGCCATCCGGCCGCTATGCCGATCTGCGTGGGCGGAGGCCGCGACACTCATCCCTTGTACTCCGGGTCGACCGGGCCCACCAGTTGGCGGAAGAGCCGGGTCATCGCCAGCGCCGCTTCGGCCGCCTCCCACCCCTTGTTCGAGGTGCCCGCCCCAGCGCGCGCCAGCGCCTCTTCGGCCGAGTTGGTCGTGAGCACGCCGAACGTCATCGGCATCCCGCTGTCCATTGCCGCCCCCGTAATGCCCTGGGCAACCGCTGACGCGATGATCTCAAAGTGTGGCGTCTCCCCCTTAATCAGACAGCCGAGGCCGATGACCGCATCCACGCGCCCGAATGCCGCTAACCGGCGCGCCGCCTGGGGAATCTCGAAGGCCCCCGGCACGACCGCCACCACGATCGCGTCGTCGGCCACACCGGCGGCACGCAACGCCTCGACGGCTCCGTCCCGCAACCGGTTCGTGACGAAGTCGTTGTAGGTCGACACCACAAGACCGACCCGAAAGTCCCGCGCGTCGCCCGTGCCGGTCAAGGTTTCCATGGCTTGCAGCTTAGTACCGAGGAGGCAGGAAATTTTTCCCTACCGTCCCGTAAATCGAGGCTTCCGTTTCTCGAGAAAAGCGGCGGTGCCCTCACCGGCGTCCTCGGTCCCGACAACCAGGCCAAACGTCGAGGCCTCAAATACCGCCGCCTCGCCGAGCGCCATGTCGAGACCGTGATGCAAGACCTCCAGGATGCGACGCACCGCCATGGGCGCCTGGCTAGCCAGCGTCGCGGCGAGTCGGCCCGCCACCTCAACCAGCAACTCCGGCGGCACGACCCGATTGACCAACCCGATCCGCCAGGCCTCCTCAGCATCAATCGGCGTCCCGGTCAGCAGCAGCTCGAGTGCGCGCCCTCGGCCCACCAGACGAGGGAGACGCTGCGTCCCGCCGAACCCGGGGATAAGCCCCAGAGCAATCTCCGGCTGACCGAGCTTCGCCGTCCTCGCAGCGAGGCGGAGCGTGCAGGCCATGGCGATCTCGCAACCGCCCCCAAGGGCAAACCCGTTGATGGCGGCGATGACCGGCTTCCCGAGTCCCTCGATAAGGGCACACAGTCGATGTCCGGCATCCGACACCGCCCGCGCGGTCGTCGGTGTCAAACGCGCCAACTCGTTGATGTCGGCGCCGGCGATAAAGGCGCGGTCGCCAGCGCCCGTCAGCACAACGCAGCGGATCTCATCGTCCTGGCCCAGGTCAGTCATCACTGTCGTCAGGCGCTGGACCGTATGCGCGTCGAGCGCGTTCAGCACTGCGGGGCGGTTTACGGTCACCGTTGCAACGGCGGCGTCACGCGCGGTCAGGATCTCGTCGGTGCTCATCAGATCTCACTATACTTCAGCCGTTCGGGGTGCCCGCGCGCCGCACGCAACCGCGACGCCGGCGGTCCACAAGCGGCACCTACTCTTGCGTGAGCTCGAAGATCACACTCGAAGATCACAACGGAAACGGAAAGAGGAGCCAGCCGAGCGCCACGGCCGTGGCCACGAAGCTCGCGAACAGGATGCCGCCCAGCTTCGCCTGCTCCGGCGGTTCGTCCTTCATGAGCACTGCGAAGATCAGTGACACAAAGCCGGCGAAGAGCAGCATCGAGAAGAAGTGAGTCATTTCTGTAGACGGGGCTGTGGCCCGACCCCCACCCCTGGCGCCGAGCTCGCCGGGACGCCGATGGTCACTTGCGACCGAGGGCCACGTCGTAGGCGTCGAGACAGACCAGCATGTTCAGCAGGCCGGACGCAATCGTGAACGTGTTGCCATACTCGAACGACGCGGCCACAACGCGTCCCTCGCCAAGCCCGGCCACCTTCGCAATCAGATACGGCAGCCCATTCCCGAGGTCCGCAAACGCCGTCGCCACACCGAGTGGGTCGCTCGAGTCGAACGGCGCGAGGCGTCCCTCGAGCCACAATCCGATGGCAAACATCACGGGGAGCGCAACCAGGAAGATGAGGCCCTTCTGGCGCCGGCCGAGCCAGAGATGCCCGCCGCCGGGAATCACCCAAGCCAGCGCGGCGGCGACCCACGCCCGAGCAGCATCCGGAGCGGGTGCCGTCCGGGGTGGCGGTGCCGCTACGCGAGCTCGCCGCGAATCACGAGACTTACTACCCATGTCACCGCCGCTCCCAGCGGCACCGCAGCTGCGGCCTGCCGCTGCCGACCAGATAGGTGCCGGCGGACGCCACAACTACCATGCGTCCACCGCTCTCGCTGCCAGCGGGACGACAGGCACCATGACGAGCGCTGACATCCACACGAGCGTCGCAACTAGAAAGCCGCGCGCCAGCCACGCATGCGCCGACCGGCCGTATATCGGGGCGGGTGTTCCTCGCAGGGTCATAGCGCGTCGAAGTGCGTCAGCCGCGTGAACGCGCCAAACCGGGCACGCAACTCTTCCTGGGTCAGCCGCAGCAGTCGATCCAACCCGAAGTCCTCCACCGCGAAGGACGCCAGCGCGCTCCCCGCGATGACGGCGCGGGCGACAACCGCCGCGCTGCGGTCACTGGCCGAGGCAAGATACCCCATGAACCCACCGGCAAATGTGTCCCCGGCGCCGGTCGGGTCACGCACATCCTCGAGCGGCATGGCTGGCACGGCGAAGAACCCGTGGTCGCGTGTCATCAGCACGCCGTACTCGCCCCGCTTGATGATCAGCAGCTTGGGTCCCATGCCCTGGATAACGCGCGCCGCCTTCACCAGGTTCGACTCACCGCTCAGCTCGCGGGCCTCTTCGTCATTGATCACCAGTGCGTCGATCCGCGCGAGCACCTTTCGCAACTCGTCGGGCGTACCGTCGATCCAGTAGTTCATCGTATCGGCGGCGACGAACTCCGGCTCGTGCACCTGGTCGAGTACTTCCGACTGGAGCGCCGGATGGATGTTGGCGAGGAACACGAATGGGGTGGGCCGATAGCGTTCCGGCAACACCGGGCGAAACTGGTCGAAGACGTTGAGATGGGTATAGATCGTCTCACGGCTATTCAGATCGGCGCTGTACTCGCCCTTCCAGCGGAAGGTCTCACCGGGCACGCGCTGTAATCCGGCCAGATCGATGCGACGACCGGAGAAGACCCGCATCTGCTGCTCGGTGAAGTCGTCGCCGACGACAGCCACGAGACGCACATCGGTGAAGAAGGATGCCGCGACACTGAAGAAGGTCGCGGCCCCCCCGACCACCCGGGACGCTTCGCCGAACGGTGTCTTGATGGAATCGAACGCGACGGACCCGACGGTGAGAATTGGCTGCAATGTGATGTTCTTTCGACGTACCGCTTCAGGCTCGACTGGCGAACACCGGATTGTCGTCTGGTGTCTGACGAAAAACCAGGTGGTCGAAGATCTCGGCGAAGCCCACCGGCCCCTCCTGTCTCCTACTCCCTGCCTCCTGACTTCTCGAGCGCACTCTACACCTTCACATACTTACCGATGATCGGCGCCAGATCACGCTTGCGATCCAACGGCATCAGATCCGGCGCGGTAATGATAGCCGAGCCGAGGGCGGCCGCGCACTCGCACCCGCGGTCGACAGGCAGCCGGGCGACGGCACTGGCAACAACCTGCTGCGCCGTCACGGCGTTCTGCGTCAGTGTGGCAATGATCATGTCGACGGTAACGGCGTCGTGCCCTTCGTGCCAGCAATCGTAGTCGGTGACCAGCGCCAGCGTGGTGTAGCAGATCTCGGCTTCTCGCGCGAGCTTGGCCTCCTGCAGATTGGTCATCCCGATGACGTCCATCTTCCACGAACGATACAGCCGGGACTCGGCCAGCGTCGAGAACTGTGGCCCTTCCATGCACACGTAGGTACCGCCGCGATGCACCCGGGCGCCGGCGCCTGTGGCCGCGTCAAAGGCGATGTCACTGAGTACCGGGCAGAACGGGTGGGCGAAGCCAACATGCGCCACGATGCCGCCGCCGAAGAATGTGCTGATCCGCCCTCGCGTGCGGTCCAGGAACTGGTCTGGAATGACGATATCGAGCGGTCGATACTCCTCCTGTAGGCTGCCAACGGCACTCGCGGACAGAATCCAGTCGACGCCCAGCGTCTTGAAACCGAAGATATTGGCACGGAAATTCAGTTCCGACGGCATCAGTCGATGCCCCTGGCCGTGGCGGGCGAGAAACGCCACACGCCGGTCGTTGAGTGTGCCGACAACATAGGGGGACGAGGGGGCGCCGAACGGCGTGGACACCCGCACCTCCTCACGGCTCGTCAACGCGTCCATCTCGTAGAGACCGCTGCCGCCGATGACCCCGATCCGGATGTCCGTCTGCACGACGCTCACAGTGTGCTCTCCTCGTGTCCCATGTCTGGCACGGCCGCAGGTTCGGCGCGCTGGGTCAGTTCCACCAGGACGCCGAGCGCGGCAGACGGATGGATGAACGCCACCAGACTCCCCCCGGCGCCCGCGCGAGGCGCCTCGTCGATGAGCCGGACACCACGCGTCTTGAGGCGTGCGAGCACCGTCGCGATGTCGTTGACCCGGAGCGTCAGGTGGTGCAGCCCGGGCCCTCGCCGTTCGATCGAGCGCGCGATTGCCGACGCCGGGGATGTCGCCTCGAGCAGTTCCAGCGTGGCTCCGCCCACCGACACGAACTGCGCGCGCACGTGCTGTGAAGGCACTTCCTCCACACCCCCGATGTCCAACCCGAGCGCATCCCGATAGAACGACAGGGCCGTCTCCAGATCGCGAACCGAGATGCCGATGTGGTCGAGCACCGCGTTTGACCGACCGGTCTCGGTCAAACGGACGTCGTCCGAGCGCGCGGTCGTGAGCACCTGATCCAGGACTTCCTCGGCGGCCGTGTACGGGTCCACCTCGGCTCCAGCGACCCGATCGACCAAGCGCTCGAACGCGCCGGGCTCGAGTGTCTGGGGCACGGCATGCTCGAGGAAACGACCCGACACCAGCTGCCGCACCCGGCCCGAGACACGGGCTCGCCGTCGTCGCTCAGCCGTGTCGCCGCCGCGAGCACGAAACCGATCCACAGTGTCCAGGACGTCGTCGACACCGACGCCGTCCGTCGCGCGGGTCTTCAGCACCGGTGGTCGCCAGTCGTTTGGGCCGTACTCGTTGAGCCCCAGCATCGCCTCGATCTGGGCGACTGCGCGGTCGGCACCGTCGTGGTCCGCCTTGTTCACGACGAACAGATCGGCGATCTCCATGACGCCCGCCTTGAGCGCCTGCACACCGTCTCCGGCCCCCGGCATCGTCACCACGATCGCCATGTCGGCCGTGCGCGAGACCTCGATCTCCGCCTGGCCGACACCGACCGTCTCGATGACGACCACGTCGAACCCGCCGGCGTCCAAGATCACCGCCGCGTCACCGGTGGCGCGCGCCACACCGCCCAGCTGGCCCCGCGTCGCCATACTCCGCACAAATACACCGGTGTCGCCGGTATGCGTCTGCATCCGCACCCGGTCGCCGAGCAGCGCG
>Ga0310122_10000966_pt1 | contig 18388 bp, 20 predicted proteins | sample CB6_Bottom_1051__FD_203503 | JGI IMG/M metagenome (GOLD analysis project Ga0310122, IMG submission 203503) | Marine microbial communities from Western Arctic Ocean, Canada - CB6_Bottom_1051 | ecosystem: Environmental > Aquatic > Marine > Oceanic | place: Canada: Western Arctic Ocean | collected...
GCGTCAGGACCTTGTAACGAAGCTCGACGAGTTCACCGTGAAATCGATATTGCGGCAGATATCCGACCTGGAAGTGGATGTCGCTCGCACCTTTTTCGAGACCGATTCGGAGAAGCCGGTAGAGCTTATCCCGTTCCATCGCCGCTCCCTGTGTACAAAATGGGCTGCGGACTCTTGTCGCAAGAACGACAGCCGTTGAATTTATCGGCGTTTGACGGTGGTCCTTGACCCCGATTCCGGGCAATGCACGGGCCACTTGCTTCCGAATGCGCACCATCCGCTAGAATTGGAAGTCGTGCTCGCTGGAAGCTGGGCGAGGCCGGTCGTCGGTCGGCGTCCAGTCGCAGCGGGGGACCGCCGACCGGGCTGGGCCGCCGCTGGATGAAATTCGACAAGACCGCGTAGAGAGTGAGGCTGGATGGAGATCGACTTGCGACAGGGATCGGCAGCCGGCCTTCGAAATCGCCGCTCCAAGAGCCGAATCCGACGGGGGCTGGTATGCCGGATCGTGCTTTTGGCTTCGCTTGCCAGCTTCCTCGCGCCAGCAGTTCGAGCAGATGAGGAGCCCACCGACGTCGTTGTGGGCGAGGGCACCCCCGATCGCGGCGGCCTGGCGATTCCTGGCTCGACCAGCGCGGCGACCGGTTCTCTCTATCCACGACCCTTACCCCGAGGGACACCGACCGGGATCGAGTCTCTTCTGCAGCTGCCGCGTGGGTTCGTTACGACGGCTCCACGCTCAGTTGCCGGAGCCAGTCAGAACGAATGGCGACGGCGCTTCAAGACGGCGACCACCGTCCTGTCTGAAGCCCGTACCGCTCTCGAGGAGACGAAACGGGAATTGGACGGCGTGGCGGGTCAGGGCGGCTCGAGTCAGTGGTCGGTGGCGCCCCCCGGAACGGCCGGCCCGTCGAACACGTCGACCTCTCCGCTCTCCTTCCGCCTGCGTCAACAATTGCGCGGGGATCGTGATTCCATCGAATCGGCAGAAAAGGCGATGCGGGAACTTCGCATCGAAGCAGACCTCGCCGGGGTGCCCGAGAATTGGCGCAGCGCGGCGGTCGCGTCCGCACCGAGACCCAGCAACTAGATTGAATGTTGCATGGCGGGTGGACGGGCAGCGGCTAGTATGGGCGCCGCCGGGTTCCCTGAGGGGCCGGCCCTTGGTTCGGGTTCCAGTCGTGTTCGAATTGAGGGTCATGAAACGGGTCCACAATCACGACGGATATCCTGATCGGTCGACCGATAGATATAGATCGATATAGAAAGCTAGATCGAAATTTTGGAAGGGGGGAGACCATGTCCGAGGAAGGTCACGAAGAGGGCAACGACGACTTCAACGAGGATGGTCCCGGAATCAATAGCAGTGCCGGTTCCTGGTTCTACGTGGTCGGAGGAATTCCGCTGATGATCCTCTTCTTTGTCGTGCTCTTCACGGTCGTCGGCTCGTGCGATGCACAGAACATCATGCTTCACGGCTGATTCGAACACTCGCCTGAAGGGCGGCGGCCCATCACGAAACGCCGCCAGGAACGCCCCGCCCCGCTCAACTTTCGCAACAGCCGCGCCGATACCCCCGCAATGCCCCTCCGTTCACAGTGGAATCGCCCAGCCAGCCGTCCGGCGCTCCAGCCGCGGCGGACGGCTCTGATTCAACTCATCGCGGCTGGCATGCTCCTCTTCGGTGGTATGGGATGCGCAACGATTCTGCACAATGGCTCGGCCGGGCAGGGGCTCGACTACTTCCAGAGACCCCACTCTGCCGACGTCTGGAGCCCGAAGATCGAGGGCTGGCAGCGTCGAGAGCGCTTCGATGCCGCATTGCTCGCGCCGCTCGAGAGTGGGCCCGCCGTTCACTCCGCCGGCTACAGCGCCGCGAACCAACAGCTTCCCAACGATCAAGCTGCCGAGAACGGTCTCCGCGCAAAGTACTTCGACTTCCGAGCCGAACGTCGGCGGGCTTTGGCCGCGGACGTTGCATCTTGGATCCAATCAGAAGCCAAACAGCACTACCGCGAGGATGGACCCATCGATCATTGGGCCACCCTCGAAGAAACCCTGGCGCGCGGCGGAGACGACTGCGACGGGTTGGAGCTGCTGGCCTTCCATGCGCTTCGAGATCTTGGATTCTCAGCCAGTGAAGTCTATCGGGCGATTGTCGTTCGCCCCTCTGATGGACAACACCATATGGTGACACTCTGGTTCGAGGACCCCGAAGATCCATGGGTCATCGACCCGACCGGCGCCATGACATTGGGCATGCCACGGATGTCCGACCTGCCCGAGTGGACTCCGATCAAGGTTTTCTCCGAGAGCCTCGAGTACACCGTGCGCAATCGCTCCGAGTCCTACGCTCAGACACCCTAGTTCTAGACGCAAGCAACATCCTGAGCGTTCGCTCCGTAATAGGTCGGGTCGAGCCGGTGATCGCCGAGAACAATCTCTCGCGAATCGTCGAGGCAGAATCTTCCGAACGTGGCGTGATCGTGCGAGTCAAAGGTGGCGCGCTCTTCAAGGCTGAATCGGATTCGCTTCTTCCGATCTCCTTCGTCTTCCTCGATGAAGTCATACGGATCACCGAGGAATTTCCCTATGAGCTCTCTATCGAAGGCCATACCGATGACGGCCCGATCAATACACCTCGATTTCCGACCAATTGGCATCTCTCAGCGGCTCGATCCATCGCGGTCCTGCAGTATATGATTGACGCGGGTGACGTCGATCCGAGTCGGATCTCCGCGGGTGGATACGGTTCAACGAGGCCGCTGGTGCCAAATGACTCTCTGGAGAGTCGCGCGGTCAATCGCCGCGTCGAATTCGTGTACAAGCGAGACCCGATTGCTGATCGAGCCACGAGAGCCCAGCGCCAGGCGCGCAAGTGAGAGGCGCGTACCAAGATTCGTTAGATATCCGTCGGATGTCGAAGTGAACGACTCACACGGCTAGTCCGTGTTTCATAACGAAGTCCTCAGTCCAATCTGAATGACCTCGCCCAGGGTTTGACCCGAGACGATTCACGCCAATGATCGCATCCTGAATCATCTCCTCCCATCGCATTGCAAAGTTGCACGAATAACGCTCAAGTAGGCAACTTAGAGACCGATCGGTGAAATGTTCGCATCGCTGCGAATTTCATTGCGGAAGGGAGGCCGCATTGTTGAACGATGACCCCGGCAAAAGTTTCCGCGACCGGTCTGCCCCGCGCCAGGACAAGCGCGGCGCGAAAGTGGATCCGTCCGCGTGCATTCTAATCGTTGACCCCGTTTTGGGCTCGCGGTTCTCTCTTGCACAGGCAGTCGCGCATCCCGGGTACGTCGTCAAGGCTGCATCAACAGTCGAAGAAGCGCTCTCCCATCTCGATCGAGGCGACGTGTCGCTGATCATCGTGGATCAGAAACTGACCGAAGGCGATGGCATCGAATTTCTGGTCGAAGTACGAGGTCGATATCCTTCGACAGACCGCGCGCTGGTGACCGCGAGCGAAGGCGTCGCTTTCATTCGCGGCGCGATCCAGCGCGCCGGACTTTCCTTTCTAGTCAGTAAGCCATGGAGCCCGACCTCCCTTCGCAAGACCGTTCGCGAAGTCCTGGGCGGCAATGTCGAGTATGAAGGCTGGAATAGCGCAGTCGCCGCAGGCCATGCAATTCCATACGAACGAGGGCTGGAGTCCGAACCACAGTTGCCCGAGCGAGAGCATGAAATTCTCCTGCGTGGGTTACTGGCCGGATTGAATTCTTGTGAATTCGAAGCTGAAGTCTTCGAACTGCTCCATACCGAGTTGGCGATTCCATTTCGAGTGAGCGAATGGCCCTAGGTCGATGAAGAACGAGAGTGTGGAATGCGAATCGCCGAGGACTGGCCCGTTGAAGGCGACGTGTCACTGGCTGGTCTGTCCTCCGAGACACTGCGTCTTTTGTCGAAGGCGAGACAATCGTTGCGCGTAACACGATTGGATGATGGTTCGAGCCGAACTCGTGGCGAGGTGAACCGTTCGAGTTGTTTCGGACTGACGATTCGAGATGGCGGTCGTCGAACCAGAACCTGCTTGATCTCGGCGGATCGGAGACGAATCGTACCGCTCGTTTCGATGGTCGGGGAGCTGCAGTCGGGATTGCAGATGGTGTTTCGCAGAATCCGACTGGCTGAGGCCCGTGCCGGGGCGGCCCGTCGATTGGCACAACACGTTTCCGAGGAATTGCGCACGCCAGTGGGTGCGCTGACTCATGCCATTGACCGATTTCGAGGCGAAGCGAAGCGCGTTGGGATGCAGACAGAGTGGGTCGATCGCGTGTCGTCCGAGTCAGAGCGCGTCGCACGCGCCATCGAACATCTCGAAGGCGAGATGCGCACAGATTCACTGGGAGTTTCACGCTCGGCGCGCAGAGTCGAGATTTAACCGCCTCGACCCATGGGGTCGATGGCAAGAGAAAAGAGATAGGGAGGCGGGTCTCACGTGGCTAGGATTTTGATCGCGGATGGGGAAGAGTCCTTTGTGCGGAATGCGGCGGCGACGCTGCATCTTCGGGGTCACGAGGTCGTTAGTTGCAAGAATTTCGAAGAAGCAATTCGCTCCATCGAAGCGTCGACACCGCAGCTTGTGTTGGCCGACCTTCGACTCGAAGGCGGCGGTGGATTCGAGTTACTCGATCGAATACAAGCGAGAGGACGGGCTTCCGTCGTCATCTTGACGACGAGTCTTGGAAGCATCGAAAGCGCGGTCGAGGCGATCCAGCGCGGTGCGCTCAACTACCTCCGGAAACCCATTGAGATGAGTGAGTTGGTCGGGGTGGTCGAAGAGGGGTTGTCGAAAGTCGGAGTCCGTGCGCCGATCGTCGAGACTACGACGGAAGCCGATGACCTGAGTCTGTTGACTGGGATTGTCGGAGGTTCGCGAGTGATGGACGACCTTCACCGGTTGGTTGAGAAGGTCGCAGCCACAGATAGCTCAGTGCTGATTACTGGCGAGACCGGAGTTGGCAAGGAACTCGTCGGCCGTGCGATTCATCGACTTTCTCGAAGGTCCAGTCGCGTGTTTTGCGCAGTCAACTCGGCGGCCTTCCCTGAGGCGCTACTCGAAAGTGAACTGTTTGGACATCGACGTGGCGCATTTACCGGCGCCACCGAAAACAAGAAGGGGCTTTTCGAGTTCGCGCATGAGGGGACTGTCTTTCTCGACGAGGTGGCAGAAATGCCGCTCTCGATGCAAGTCAAGCTGCTTCGATTCCTACAGACCGGCGAGGTTCGATCGGTGGGCGAAGAGTCCTCCCGATATGTGGATGTACGACTCGTTGCGGCAACGAACAAGATTCTTGAACAGGAAGTCGAAAGCGGAGCGTTTCGTGAGGATCTCTACTACCGCCTTGCGGTCATTCCGATTCACGTTCCGGCCCTTCGCGATCGTCCGGAAGATGTCCGCTCCCTCGCCGAGCACTTTCTGTTGAAGTTCTCCGATCGCGCGGGAAAGAACGTCCAGGGCATTACGGCGCACGCGATGGACCTACTCTCGAATTATGCATGGCCGGGCAATGTGCGCCAGCTCGAGAATTCTATCGAGAGAGGCGTCGCGCTTTGTCAGGGCACGGAAATTTCAGTCGAGGATCTGCCTGTGCGTGTTCGAGAGGAGTTCCTGGTTCGTGAAGGCGAGGCCATTCAGAGCCTCCAAGTAATGGAGCGGACGCATATCCTGAATACGCTGGAACAAGTGAACTGGAATCGTAAGCGCGCGGCGGCGCTCTTGCAGATTTCTACGACCACGCTCTGGCGACGTCTCAAAGAATTCGGAATCGAGATGGATGGATCGCGGCGAGTCGCGATCGCGCCAACGATGCAGCGATAGTCCCGGTGGCAATCGCCCGTAAACCAAAGTCGGACCGGATCGAACTGGTGGAATCGACTGCATGATTTCGGCCTCGGCATAGCGAGGCAAATGGAGAACAACGATGGCGAAGGGCAAGGAACAAGAAGAGGAATCCAAGAGCGAGGGCGGCGGTAAGGGCGGACTGGTCATGATCATCGTGGCTGCCCTCATCTCGTTGGGATTGGGAGCGGGTGGAGCTTTCTTCTTCGCGAGTTCGCAGGTTCCGCCTCCGCCTCCAACAGCCAGCATGGCGGCCGCCGACTTCGTGGATCAGGACGGTTTCTCGCCCGGCACCCTGAGTGACTCGAGATCGACACCAACGGGTTTCTCAACGGTGTATTTTCGAACGGGATAACGACCTCGCTTGCGCAAGTTGCGCTGGCCAACTTCGGCAATGTCGAGGGATTGACCGAGATCGGTGGAAGTCGCCTGATCGAATCCGTCCAATCGGGCGCCCCCGTCATCGCCGGAGCGAACAGCGGCAACCTGGGAAGCATTCGTGCCAGCTCGCTCGAAAAGTCGAACGTCGACCTCGCCGCACAATTCGTCGCCCTGATCGTTGTCCAGCGCGCCTTCCAGGCGAATACGCGAACGGTTTCGGTCGCGAATGAATTGCTGGCAAACCTGGTTCCGCTCGGTCAATAGTCTCGCTGAGCAGTCGAGTCGCGCGCGTCGGTCGAGTCCATGATCCGACGCGTGCGGCGGCTCGCCTGACTCTCGGAGTCCGTGGTATCGTCCGCCTCGAAATTGGGGGATGAGTCTTGATTGGTCCGCTTCGATCCGTTGGAACGCTCACGATCTTTCTGATTCTGCTTTGCTCGCCGCCGGCTCTGGCGGATCGATCCTCACAGTCTTCGACCGCGAATGCCTCGCCGGATCGCTTTGATCGCGTCGTGCTCGACGCCGGGCACGGCGGTCATGACGAAGGTGCGACGGGCCCGTCCGGACTGCAGGAGAAGGATCTCGTCCTCGACGTGGCGAAGTTGCTGGCCGGAAGACTGCGCCAGCGTGGCGTGCAGGTCGTGATGACCCGCGCCTCGGATGAATTTATCTCACTCGAGCAGCGGACGGCCGTCGCCAATGACGCCGATGCCGACCTCTTTCTCTCGATTCACGCGAATGCGTCCTCGAGTCGCAAGCCACAGGGAATCGAGACCTATTTCGCTTCACTTGACGCGACGGATGAAGACGCTCGAGCGACGGCCGAACGGGAAAACAGCGCTTTTGGTGCGGCCGCACCGGACTTCGGTCGTGCCGATCCGCTGGCGGCGATCCTCGGTGACCTGATCGAGAGTCAACATCTTCAGGAGTCGAGCGAGTTCGCGAAGATCGCTCAGTTGCAACTCTCGAAGGTCGGTCGGGCGCCGTCTCGGGGTGTCAAGCAAGCGCCCTTTGTCGTGTTGATGGGCGTGCAGATGCCGGCCTCTCTGGTCGAGATCGGATTTCTGACCAATCCCGACGATGAGAAGGGTCTTCGCCGAAAACAGCAGCGCGAAGACCTCGCTGAGGCGCTGGCGGATGCGGTGATGGTCTTTGCCAAGCGGTACGATGCACGCCGCGGCGTGCGCGCGACCGTCGAGCGCGCTACTTCGAGAACGAAATAGAACGACATCCGTCGGATCGTGGCGAGCCGCCAGCAAGCGATCCGGTGATCGACGACGGGGAGAATCATGCGCAGCGATGGACGACGGGCCGACGAGCTTCGGCCACTCGAATTCCAAATCGACTTTACGCAGCAGCCGCTCGGATCCGTGCTCTGCACGATGGGTCTGACGAAGGTGCTCTGCACGGTCTCCGAAGAACTCTCCGTGCCGAGGTGGCTGCGCGGCAGCGGCAAGGGTTGGTTGACCGCAGAGTATTCGATGTTGCCCGCGGCAACCGACCGCCGAACCGATCGCGAGGCCAGCCGCGGAAAGCTCTCCGGTCGGACCATGGAAATCCAGCGCTTGATCGGGCGGAGTCTACGCGCGGTCGTGCAGCTCGAAAGCCTGGGGGAGCGCACACTGTGGGTCGATTGCGATGTCTTGCAGGCCGACGGCGGAACCCGCACGGCGTCGATCAGCGGGGCCTTCGTGTCGCTCGCGGTGGCACTCGCGCGACTCGACCGACGCGGTGTGCTGGAAGGCCCGCCGCTGCGTGATCAACTGGCGGCGATTTCGGTCGGTGTGATCGGCGGCCAACCGATGCTCGATCTACCCTACGAAGAAGATTCGCGAGCCGAAGTCGACATGAATGTGGTGGCAACGGGGGCCGGGCGTTTCGTGGAAGTTCAGGGCACGGGTGAAGACGGGACCTTCGACCGCAAGGAGCTCGACCAATTGCTCGATCTGGCGCTCGGTGGAATTCAGACGATCGTCGAGCGCCAGAAGAGCGCGGTCGAAGAGGCAGGCTATTCGATGGCGCGGCTGATCGACCCGAAGCTGTAGGCGCCGTCGGCTTGTCGCGAATGGGTGTCGCCGTTCTCCAACCGTCCAACTGGCGAACTGAAAAGCGGGCAGCCGAATCATGACGATTGCAGCGAGAAAACTGGTCGTGGCGACTGGCAACGCGCACAAGACCCGCGAGATTGCTCGGATCCTCGGGCGATTCGAGATGAGTTCGCTTGTCAATCATCCGCCCGTCGAATTCCCGGCGGAGGGCGGTGACTACTTCGACAATGCTCGTGTCAAGGCGATCGTCGCGGCTCGAGCGATCGGGACGGCCTGTGTCGCCGATGACTCGGGTCTCGAAGTCGCTGCCCTCGGCGGCGCGCCCGGAGCCTATTCGGCTCGCTATGGTGGCGCGGGTCTCGACGATCGCGGCCGACTCGAAGCGCTCTTGACTGCGCTGCAGTCCTTCCCGACGCCGCGCGAAGCCCGGTTTTTCTGCGCGGCCGCCGTCGCCCTGCCGGATGGTCGATGCCAGGTTGCGGAAGGGGTCTGTGAAGGGCAGATCCTGATGCAGGCGAAGGGGGACAGTGGATTCGGATATGACCCGATCTTCTTGCCGGAGGGGCAGGTCCGCGTCATGGCAGAGCTGGCGGACGTCGAGAAGGACGGCCTCTCCCATCGCGGCCGCGCCTTTCGGGCACTCGAGCCGGCGATCGAAGAGTTGTTGGCGGGTTGGCGGGAATGAAAGGTTCGGCGGATGCGCTGGGCGCGGCGCTAGACCTCGAGTGAGTCCATGCGATTGGCAATGAACTCGTGCAGCGATTGGCGAGTCGGCTCCGCCACGTTCTCGAATTGAACACCCATGCCGAGCGGGAGATTGGAGCGCTGCAGGTTTCCGGGTACGTTCGAGAAGACGACGATGCCCTCGAGGTCGAAGCTGCGATGATCGAGAACGCAGATCATCCGGAGGCGAGCGCCTTCCATGCTCGCGCGCGACGACTCGATGAAACAACCGCCGTCTGAAATGCTGTAGAGCGAGCCTTCCTTTTCGCGCCTCGGGACCAGGATACGGACCGGAGTATGTGTGGGAGCTCGTCGTGAGCCACGGACGATGCTCTGCTTCTCACCAGACATGAGACGATTGACCTGGAAGCGCAGCACGCCGGCGTCGTAGCCATCCCAGAGTGAGAGAAACACGCCGGCCCTGCTGGGTGTCTATCCGTTGGCCGTTCTTCTGCGCCGACTTCGCGGCTGATCTCGACAGTCCTTGGTCGGAACCCTACGGTGAGCAGCGATGACCGAGACACAGACACGACTCTTGTTGATTCGACACGGACAAACGCCCTGGAACGCCGACGGCCGTTGGCAGGGACATGGTGATCCCGGTCTGACGGAAGAAGGCCTCGCCCAGGCAGGTCGACTCGCGCACTCGCTCGACCAGGACCGACAGCACCGCTGGGCTCGAGTGATTTCGAGCGATCTGGCGAGGGCGCGAGAAACGGCAGCGCCCCTCGCCGAGCGCCTCGGTCTCGAGATCGAATACGACCGACGATTGCGAGAGCTCGACGTGGGCACGTGGTCGGGTCTGACGCGGGATGAGATCGAGCGTCGCGATCCCGAGACCCTGCGTCGCTTCGAACTGGGGGAACCCCTGATTCGCCCGGGCGGCGGCGAGTCCAGAGTGGAAATACGAGAGCGCACCCATGAACTCGTCAGTGATCTCGCGAAGCGATGTGCCGGCGAACGCGTGATCATCGTGACGCATCTGGGTGTCATTCGTTCGCTCGTACCGGGGGCAGTTCCGAGCAACGCCGGGCAGGTCGAAGTGATCGCCGAAGAGCTGGCGGCACGGCCCATCGACCGTACCCGCCGACCGGAAGACGGCGCGCTCTAGTCCCGATCCACGAATCGGCTTCGTCAGGCGTCGACACTGGAGGTCTTGCTGAGAGTTCGGAAGCCTTCGAGCAGGATCCAGATGTCGAGCGCCAGGATCACGGTTCCACTCAGACTGAGGAGCCAGAGTTCTTCGAAATTCTCGTAGTAGTCGAAGAGATTCCCGACCATCGCCCAGGCCGTCACCGCCGAAACCGCAATCATGGGAATCAGCGTGTACAGATAGGGTCGACCGTTTCGCTTCAACCAGATCGAAACGATCAGCAAGGTCACGCCCGCGACGAGTTGATTGGTCGTTCCGAAGAGAGGCCAGAGTGCGAGTCCGCCCTGACCCCCGCCTTGAGTGATGGCGAGAATCAAAGCGGCGCCGACGCCGAGCGCGCCTGCCAGGTATCGATTCGCCAGCGGCTTGATATCATAGGCATCGGAGAGTTCGGCAAGCACCAGGCGCTGGATTCGCGCGCCGGTATCGAGAGAAGTCGCGGCAAATGCGATCACCATGACGGCCATGAAGGTCCGCGCGGTTTCGAAGGGAATCCCCAGCGCAGCGACGAAGCTCGCCCCGCCGCTCACGAAGGCGTCGAGTTTCGAAGCCAGGCCGTTGGCGGCGCCCCAACTCGAATAGTGGCTCCACCATTCGGCCGAGTCGGAGAAGCCGGCGGTCGCGGCGAGCACCGCCATCAATCCAAGAAATCCTTCGGCAAGCATGGCCCCGTACCCGATCGGGCGGGCATCGGTCATCTTCGAGAGTTGCTTCGAAGTCGTTCCCGAAGCGACCAGGCCGTGGAATCCCGAGATCGCGCCACAGGCGATCGTGACGAAGAGAAATGGGATCAGCGACGGCGCACCTTCCGGTTCGAGGTTGAAGGCGGGGGCGACGACTTCGGGCTGCAGGACGAGGAGACCCGCGGAGAGGACGGCGAGTCCGGTCAGGAGTTGATGGGAGTTGATGTAGTCGCGCGGTTGAAGCAGAAGCCACACCGGCATGACCGAGGCGACGAAGGAGTAGCCCAGAAGCAAACAGACCCAGGTCGTAATCGAGAGCGATGTGATGAATGGAAAGGCCGCTGCCACTGACTCGCCATAGTAGATCGCGATCAGCAGGCCGACATAACAAACGAGGGAAGGAACGAACATCGGCATTCCGCGGCGATAGACCAGCCACCCGAGCGCCATCGCGACCAGGATCTGTACGTTGATCGGGAAGATGGAACTCGGCGTCGACTTGAAAAGAGTCGCGATGATGTAGGCGAAGACGGCGAGAACCACCCAGATCAGAAGCGAGATGATGATCAGGAAGAGTGTTCGGACGCGTGGACCGACGACGCTTCCTGCGATGTCGCCGATTGATCGGCCGCGATGGCGGGCACTGATCACGAGCGCAGAAAAATCGTGGGCGGCCCCCATGAAGACGGTTCCGATGCAAACCCAGAGAAGGGCGGGTACCCATCCCCAGATGACCGCGATGGCGGGACCCACGATCGGCGCGGCGCCCGCGATCGAAGCGAAATGATGGCCCCATAGAACATGGAGTCGCGTCGGCACGTAGTCGACGCCGTCCTCGAGTTCGCGAGCGGGGACGGGTTCATCGGTGCGGAGCATGAAGACCCGACGCGAGAGAAAGCCCGAATAGAAATGATATCCGACGGCGAAGGCGACGAAGACGATGGCAGCGAGCAGGGCGGCGTTCACTCGGGGTCTCCCAGGCGAGTTGTCCACGCCACGGTACCAGACCGCGACCCCGTTTTTCTTTGAGCCCGCCTATTCAGACGTTTCGATTTGATCGTCCCCGCGCAGGCGGCGCGAGATGATCAGCACGCCGATGACGGCGATCAGTCCGCCAGATACATCGAGCAGGATGTCGTAGGGGCTGCCGGTTCGCACGGGTGAGAAGGCCTGGCGTGCCTCATCGGCGCTGGCCAGCGATGTGACGATGAAGAGCGCGATCCAGCCTGCGGTGGCGAATTGGGTCTTTCGAGCGGCAAGCAGGGCCGCACGAAACGTGAGCAGTGCGAGAATCGCGTACTCGATGAAATGGGCTGCGTTGCGAATCGCCACTAAGATCCGGTAGCGGGTCCGGTAGTCGAGATCGCCGGTCAGCCAGTCGAGCCACGGAAAGATCGCGTCGCTCGTTTCGAAAAACGAAAACGAATCCCCACCCAGGATCCAGATCAGTGCGCCCCAACACAGCACCCCCGTCCAGGCGAGAGCGGCGCGATGCTTGGAAAATTTCGCATCGGGCACCCCGGGTTCGGTGGATTCTGGGGACTCATCGGGCGTCAAATCTTGCCTCTTCGAAAGGTTGCCGGCACAGTAGAGTAGCTCTCCCTTTCGCCCGCTTGGGCCACTAGCTTATCGGGATGCGCACTCTTCGAATCGGTCTGGTCTACGAAACATTTGAGACCTATCCGCGGCGCTCGGGTGACCCCATCGACGCCCACGTCGAGTTCGAGCCAGAATCGACCCTCGAAGCCCTCGAAGAGGCGATCCTTCAGCTCGGGCACCGGCCTGTTTGCCTGGGTTCGCCGCTCGATCTGGTCGCGCGACTGGCTCCGGGCGCAGCTCCCCCAAAATCCCTGGGCCTCGACGTGGATGTCGCGTTCAATCTCGCCGAAGGGTTCGGGGGGCGGAACCGGGAGGCCTGGGCGCCCGTACTCCTCGAAATGGCAGGCGTCCCCACGATCGGATCCGATGCCCTGTCGTTGTCCCTTTCGCTCGACAAGGCCTGGACCAACCGCACGATGGCGGCGGCCGGCATTCCGGTGGCTGCGCAGACCTCGGTGGCGCAGGCGAGCGAAGTGCAAAAGCTCGAATTGCCCGCTCCTTTCCCTCTCTTCGTGAAGCCACGCTGGGAGGGAACGGCCAAGGGAATTCGTGCTTCGTCCCGGGTCGACTCCAGGGCAGCGCTCGCTTGCGAGGTCGAGCGGATCGTTTCGGACTACCGTCAACCGGCGCTGGTCGAAGCCTTCATCCCCGGTGCCGAGTACAGCGTGACGCTGATCGGCAACGACCCGCCACGGGCTCTTCCCGCGCTGCAACGTGCGCTCGAACGCGAAACGGGGATTGGACTTCATGCGCTCGAGGGTCCGGGCGGGGCGGAGTGTCGGACATCGCGCGGGGACGCACTCGATCATGGGACTCCGGGCATTCTGACAGCCGAATTGGAAGCGTGTCTGGCCGAGCGAGCGATCCATGCCTTTGAGACGCTCGACTGCCGAGACTTCGCTCGGGTCGATTTCAGGCTCGACGCCGCGGGCGATCCGATCTTTCTGGAGATCAATCCACTGCCGACCTTTGCGGTGGACGGCAGCTTCGCCATTCTCGCGGAACTCGAGGGATGTTCGCTTTCTGAGATGTTGGGTCGATGTGTGCAGGCCGGCCTCGATCGGCTGGCAATCGAAGTCCAACGGGAGCGCGGTCGAGGGCTCGAGCCTTCGAAGGGACGGGATTCCGGTGAGTGAGGGGACTCTCATGGACGGGCGCATGGACGGGCGCGTGGACGGACGCGATGTGAACCCGGGTTGGCCGCTGCCGCCCACGGTCGTACCGGCCGGGATCGCCGTGGCGGATTGGCGGGATTGGCGTTGGCAGATGCGTCATCGGATTCGGACCGTCGAAGCGCTACGCGAGTGGATCGACCCGACCCCCGAGGAGGTCTCGGCCATTTGCGCTTTGGCAAAACGATTCCGTTTCGTCATCACACCTTATTTCGCATCGCTGATGGATCCGAACGATCCGAACTGTCCGATTCGCAGGCAGGTCGTTCCGAAAATGGCCGAGCGACTCGACCCGGCCGGCCTCGCCGATCCCCTCGACGAAGTCGCGCACTCGCCGGTCAAGAACGTGATTCGCGTCTATCGTGATCGCATCGCTTTTTGCGTGAACAACGAATGCGCACTCTATTGTCGATATTGCCTGCGCAAGCGAATGGTCGGCGATGAAGATTGGGCGATGCAGAAACGTGAACTCGAGATCGGACTCGATTGGATCGCTCGGACACCGGAAATTCGCGATGTCCTTCTCACGGGCGGCGACCCGCTGATCTTCTCGGACCGCCGACTCGAATGGCTGCTCACGAGGTTGCGCGAGATTCCCCACGTCGAGTTGATCCGACTCGGGACGCGACTCCCCGTGACGCTGCCCTTTCGCATCACGGATTCGCTCTGCCAGATGCTCGAGCAATTTCATCCCGTCTGGTTGAATACGCATTTCAACCATCCCGCCGAGCTGACCGCGGAGGCCGCCGAGGCTTGTGATCGCCTTCTGCGGGCGGGAATTCCGGTGGGCAATCAGAGTGTGCTGCTTCGGGGCGTGAACGATTCATTCGAGACCATGAAGAGACTCTGCGAAACGCTCGTTCGCATGCGGGTTCGCCCCTACTACGTCTATCAGGCACAACTGCTCGAAGGCACGGAGCATTTTCGCGTTCCGATCGAGGAGGGCCTGGCCATCTTCAAGGAAATGCGCGGCCGAACGAGCGGCTTTGCGATTCCCCAGTACGTTCTCGACACCCCCCACGGCAAGGTGCCGCTGGACCATCCCTTCGCGAAAGGGCGCGACGGCGACGACTATGTGGTGGAAGCCTGGGATGGTGCGATCTGGCGAGAACCGAATCCTCGATGACGCAGAGGGCGGAAATCCGGGAGACCGCGCGGCGTGAGTGAGTCGGGTCGCGGAATCCTGGGCGCAGCCGGCCTGCTTGCGGGCAGCGTCCTGGTGGCGCGAATTCTCGGCTTCGTTCGCGACGCTCTGTTCGCGAGCCAGGTCGGGATCGGTTCGGCCGGCGACGCCTATTTCGCCGCCTTCATGATCCCCGACATGTTGGGTTATTTCATGGCCGCCGGCGCAGCGGCCATCGCCGTCACACCTCCCTATCTCCGCCGGCTCGAGCGGGAAGGGCCCGAGTCTGCGGCGCGCTTCGCCTCCAATGTCGTTGGCAATGTCGGGTGCTTCGCGATCGCCGCGACCGTTGGCCTCTGGTTTCTCGCAGAACCTCTGCTGCGACTTCAGTTCAGTGCCTTCGATGAAGCCACGCTCGCGCAGACCGTTCGCCTGATGAGAATCGTCTTGCCGGCCCAGGTTTTCTTCCTGACGGGCGGGGTTCTGCGCGGAGTCTTGATGGCGCACGGACGCTTCGGACCCCAGGCGGCCGCCTCCGTCGTCTATAGCGCGATGCCGATCGTCGGTGGGCTGGTGCTGGCCGGCGCGGAGGGTTTCGCATGGGGAACCCTGGTCGGCGCCGTGATCGGACAGTGGGCGATTCCCGTGATCGCGCTGCGACGGCTACCGGGTGCCGTCGGCGGCATTCGCGTGAATCCCCTGGCCGCGGATTTTCGCGAGTACGTCTGGCTGGCCCTGCCACTCATGTTAGGCCTGGGGTTGGCCACGGTCGACGAGTGGTACGAGAAGTGGGTCGGCGGGCAGCTCGCCGTCGGGGCGATCGCGGCGATTACCTATGCGCGCAAGCTCATGATGGCCCCAGTGGGCGTCGTGGGCCAGGCGGTCGGCGCTGCACTGCTGCCAACGCTGACGACGCTCTTTCAGCGCGACGACGACGCGGGCTTCGGGGAAGTCCTGACGACGACCCTGCGCGCAACCCTGGGTCTGGGAATGTTGGCGGGTGGAGCGCTGGCGGTCCTCGGGCTACCGATCATTCAATTGCTCTACGAACATGGACGCTTCAGCGCGACCCACTCGAGTGTGGTGGCGGGATTGCTCGTCATTCTCGCAGCCGCCGTTCCGGGATGGGTCGTACAGCAGGTCGCCGTGCGGGGTTTTTATGCGCGCGGTGAGATGTGGCGCGCCATGATGCTCAGCACGGTGGTCGCTCTCGGCGTCTTTCCGCTTTATCTCTGGGGTAGCCAGAGCGCTGGAATTCGAGGTCTGGCGATGGCTTCGGTCTGCGCCATCAGCTTGAATGCTCTTATCACCTTGATCTGGCTGCGCTTGCGGACTGGCACCCCCGACCTGATGAGGCTCGCGGAGACCCTCGCTCGAACCGGCGCAATCACGCTCGTTGCCGTCACGGCCTCGGCGGCCGGGCTCCATTGGTTGGGAGCAGGAAACGCGAGCCCGATCTCTTCGCTTCTCCTGGGCGGGAGCGTCTACGGGGTCGCGACCATTGCTGGAACCGCGGCCTTTGGAGACGCGCCGCTGCGCGAGGCACTGGTTCGGGTCGTCGCCAGGATTCGAGCGCGCGCGTGATCCGAATTCCTAACTGATCATCCCCTCGGTAAACGATCCAACGACGGCCAGGACGGCGAAGGCGATGATCCAGGCGAGGCCTTCTCGTTCGGTGCTCTTGGCGATCTGTCGTTGGGTGAGTATGACGCCCGTGAAGACCCCGAGAATCGCGAAGTTTCGCACGAGCAACGGGAAGTATGAAGCGCTCGAGATGCCTCCGGTTTCGAGTTGCGCACCGAATGTCAGCGCCAGAACCACGACACCCCAGAAGAGCCACGGGCGTAGCTTGGCGGGCAAGACACGAAGCAGAGCGCGTGACCATGCTGGCCCGGACTCTGCGGAGGAGTCGGTTGTGTCCTGTTCGGCTCGCTCGAAGCGTTCGAGTCGCTCGATCTCCTTTGGCGTCGCGTCGGCTGCATAGGGACCGAGTTGACATCGTCGCAATTCCTGGATTGCGCTCTTGATGAACTCGTCGTTGTTGACCATCACCATGTCCACCAGACCGACATAGCCCTCGGGCAGGATCGGCGCCTCATCGCATACGCGCAGTTGTTGGTAGGGGCGGGCGGGATAGGCGTGATGATCCGCGTGACGCGACAACCCTGTGAGTCCGTAATAGGTGAAGCGCGAGTGGGTATCCCAGGAATCCTGGGCCCGGACGTGAGCGCTCTTTCGCTGCAGGCCCCAATGTTCGAAGTAGTTCACGACCTCGAGCAAGCGGATCGCGAGAAAGGCCTGAAGCAGGAACGCGACGAAAGCGGCGACGCCGAAGCTGTACAGAATCGCGAACGCCAGCCCCCAGCCTACGACGAGGCCGTGCAAGATGTTGTTTCTCAGCATGCGTGGATCGAAGAGGCTCATCTGCTCGTCGCCGAGTCGCCGGGCTTCGAGCGCCCAGGCGCTTCGAAATTGTGCCGGGACCGTTCGCCGCCAGAATTCGGGGAAGGTCTCGCCGAAGTGCGCGGTCGCGGGGTCCTCTTCAGTGCCGACGCGCCGATGGTGGCCTCGCAGATGCTCCGTGTAGAAATGCTCGTAGAGAACGGTCGACAGCAGGAGTCGGCCTAGCTTCTGCTCCCAGCGATTTCGTCGGTGGATGAGTTCGTGAGCGGTAATGATCGAGAAACCCGAGTTCCCGCCGACGACGCCGATCACCATCGCCATGTCGATCGAGAAAACGCCTTGCTGACTGAATAGTTGCGCAAGCGCATAGACGATCAGGAATTGGAAACCGGCCAGGGAATAGAGCAATAGATCGAAGGGCCAGGCGGGCATGGCCTTTGACGGTTGCCGGCGCTCGGCGCGGTTTCGTCGGTCGATGAACATGACCGTGCCCAGCGGCAGCATGAACAGCGGCGCGACATACCAGAGATGGGGTCCCGTCCAGATGAAGAGCAGCGTGAGGGCAGGAATCACGAAGCTCGTGAGATGCTTGCACCAGATCTGGACGGCCTCGCTGCGCGTCGGCAGATCGAGAGCCGGAGACTCTCGGGCGCGCGGTCCCGCCGCTGGGGGTTGGACAACGATGTCGGCGTCGGTGATGTCGGACATGGTTCCTTCCTGGTCGGGCCGCGATCTCGGGCGCCAGGACTGTCTCATTCCGGTTTGCTCGGACGGACCTGACTTCCACTGAAGTGGATAGCGCAACCCTCGCGCCACCCCGCGCGAAGGTCGAACGGGTTTCCCGCCACATTTGGTTCGCACGCGCCACTACAACGAACGCGCCGTAGCGCTCGGATGAGGGTCTCGTCTTGCCTCGCGGGAGTCGGCTGCGGGAGAAAAGGGTGGAAGCGGTGGAAATGATGTTGTCGCAGGTCTTCCGGGGATGGAATCGAGTCGGACGGAAGCATGCCATGAACCTGGTTCTGGCATGTTCGTTCGCGGTCTTGCCCGCCACGAACTCGATGGCCTTCTCGGATCTCTATGTATTTGGAGATTCACTCTCCGATTCGGGGCAGCTGATGGGGCCGCGCCCGCCTTCTGCCCCGCCGCACCCTACGTTGGCTGCCGTTTTTCCAATGGCCCGGTCTGGGTCGAAAACGTTGCCGCGGATCTCGGGCTGACGGCAACGCCCAGCACCCTTGGCGGA
>Ga0310122_10000967_pt1 | contig 18386 bp, 18 predicted proteins | sample CB6_Bottom_1051__FD_203503 | JGI IMG/M metagenome (GOLD analysis project Ga0310122, IMG submission 203503) | Marine microbial communities from Western Arctic Ocean, Canada - CB6_Bottom_1051 | ecosystem: Environmental > Aquatic > Marine > Oceanic | place: Canada: Western Arctic Ocean | collected...
TTCTCTTTTAAAGTGTTTTCAATGGCAAAAAGTGTTCCAGTATCTGCTGAAGCACAACCGTTACATGCACCTAAGTATTTGATGTAAATGTCGAAGTTTTCACCATTTTCTTTGATGTCAAGGATTTCAACATCTCCACCATCCATTTGTAACATTTGACGAATGTCTGCATCTATCACTTTTTCAGTCGCTTTAAGCTTTTGAACAATAGTCATTGCCGCAAAGCCTACAGTAGACCCATCTGTTGCTCCAAGTGTTGAGCCTGCAAGCATTTTTTCTTTTTCATGCTCTTCAAGTAAGTCTACAATGTAGATGTCTTTATCTTCGTGTCCACCAGGCTTGATACATGATTTACAAAATGCACCGGCTTTGGTGTAGTCTGCAACTTGCTCAACCGTTGTAAGGTCATTAAGACGAATCACTTCTTGAAGTGTGTCTAGGGTTACACGTGCACATTCACATACAATGACTTCTTCTTCAAAACTTTCCATGTTCACATTTAAGTATTGACCCGCAGCTTTTTTGATGACATCATAAGCCATTACAGAACAGTGCATTTTTTGTGGTGGCACTGAAGGAGTCTCTGGATTATCACGCATTGCAAATTCAACATCAATGTTTGTAATTTTTACAGCTTCTTGAACTGTTTTACCTTTACAAAGTTCAGCCATAACGTCTGAAGATGCAATAGCTGTACCACAACCAAAAGATTTAAATTTTGACTCTTTAATGACGTCTGTCTTAGGGTCTACTGCCCAGTAAAGACGCACTGCATCTCCACAAGACTCTGCACCAAAGTCAGCGATGATGAGTTTTGCACCCATAGCATCTGCGTCTTCTTCTTTAATGTCACCCATGTTTTGTGGGTTATTCATAAGGTCTGTTACTTTATCACTGTACTCATCCCAGATGGTACCACCTACTAAACTATCTATACCCATAATATATCCTTTATTTTTTATAATTATTTATTTTTTAAAGGCTTAGTGCCCTTCAGTTAAACCACTTACATGGCCCTCTGGTGCGTAAGCAAATGACGAAGAGATTTCTCTTAGTCTAGCAACTGCCTTGTGCACTACTTTTAATGTGTGGTCTAACTCTTCTTGTGTTGTGTAGCGGCTCAGTGAAAAACGAATGGCTGTATGTGCCAAGTCTTCTGCTGCACCGATGGCTTCCATGACTGAGTTTGCTTCTAAGTCTTCAGAGGCACAAGCTGAACCTGTACTCGCACCAATACCGCCATGGTTTAAATCCCATAACATGGACTCACCCTCAATACCTCTAAATGAGATAAGAATGGTATTTGGCGTTCTTTTAGCTCTTGGTGTGACCACAAAAGTGTCAGAAATTTTGAGTAACTCATCTTCAAAGTTATCTCTCATCTCTCTAATGTTTGTCATTTCAAACTCTAGTGCTTCAACAGCAGCTTCCATAGCTGCACCCATACCTACAATACCAGGAACATTGAGTGTACCTGAACGGTAACCACCCATTTGTGCCCCACCATGAAGGAGAGGCATAAGTTCTTTACCTTTTTTCACAAACAAAGCACCGACACCTTTTGGTCCGTGGAATTTGTGTGCTGAGAATGTAAGGTAGTCCACATTAAATGACTGTACATCCACAGGAAATTTACCGATGGCTTGTACGGCATCTGTATGGAAAAGCACACCATGCTCTTCACAAATGTCACCAATCTCTTCAACAGGGAAGATGGCACCCGTTTCATTGTTCGCCCACATGACTGAAACCAAAGCAGTTTTGTCTGTGATGTTGTCTCTTACAGCTTGTACATCTACAATACCTTCATTGTTAATAGGCAAGTAAGTGACTTTACATCCCATGCTTTCTATCCACTTTGCTGTGGCAATAACAGAAGGGTGTTCCACTTCAGAAACCATGATATGGTTTTTCTTACCTGTTAAGACATACTCAAAATAGACAGATTTTAAAACCCAGTTATTACTCTCTGTGGCACAAGACGTGATGACAACAGAGTCTTCTCTTTTTGCGTTAATACCTGTATAAATTCTTTCCATACCTTGTTTGATGGCTGGGTGTGTCTCAGATGCAAATGCATGGAGTGAATTTGGGTTACCATATTTCTGCACAAAGTAGGGCTCCATTGCTGTAAAAACTTGTGGGTCTACTATTGTAGTTGCATTGTTATCTAAATATACGGTCATATTTTTCCTTTGAAAACGATACTCAATTTTAATTAAGACTAATTTTGTCTTAATTGATTTTCTGCATATTACGATGTTATTCTTAATATAAGATAAAAATACTCTTTAAAGGCAGGGTAAATCTAGCTTAGAAGTACTTTCCCAAGGTATGTTATACTGAATTAAAACATCGCAATGACTTTACGAAAATGGCCATCATTGGTGAGAAAAAATGGGAAGAAGTTTCTGTACAAATGATGAACCATTTAATGAAAGGGAAAACAAAACACTTTAAAAAGAGAGAGAAAGCCCTCTCTTGGATACTCAAAGGAAAATAACCCTTGAGCAAGAAGCATTAAAAATGTGACGTTTAAAAGTGTGAAGGTGCGGGGCTGTTAATAAGGTTGTAAAATTCAGAACGTGTACGTTCATCACTTTTAAAGAGACCACGAAGCGCAGAAGAGACAGTCGTAGAGTTTACTTTCTCAACCCCTCTCATCTCCATACACATATGACGTGCATGTAAAACCACAGCAACACCTTTAGGGGCAATACTTTCAGAAATCGCATCAGCAATTTGCTCGGTCATTTGTTCCTGAATTTGTAAACGTCTAGCAAAAACATTGACAATACGAGGGATTTTAGAAAGACCTACTACTTTACCATCAGGAATGTACGCCACATGTGCACGTCCAATAATAGGCAGCATATGGTGTTCACACATAGAGTAAAACTCAATGTCACGTACCAACACCATCTCATCGTTAGAGGTGGTGAAAAGTGCTTGGGAGAGGATCTCTTTTGGGTCTTGATGGTACCCTTCTGTTAAAAAAGCAAAGGCTTTTGCCACACGTGAGGGGGTTTTTATAAGCCCTTCTCTTTTTGGGTCTTCCCCAATGAGTTCTAAAACTTTTGTAATGGCTTGTTCAAATTCTTCATTTTTTGTCATCATTTTTTCCAAATGTTAATATGTCTGTATTGTATCTAAATACAATTTAACTATTTTATCATCCACTTTTGAGATGGCAAGTTTACGTATCTGTGAAATGTCAAAATAGTGATCTTTCTCCTGATCGAGTTCTTCATAGACATAGACTTTACATGTGAGTTTAAAATGTGTATAAGCATGTTTGACTTCACCAATGTATTCAGAAGCACAAAGGGGTACGTCTATAGAGTCAAAACCCCAAAGACCATGTAAAAACTTCCCTGTGCGTTGGGTGAGAGAAAGATGTCCATTGTAAACAGATATCATAATGTGCTGTTCTTTATGAGGTATTTGTCGTTTTTTCTTTGTAGGGTAGAGGGTTGGCTCTTCTTGTCCTTGACAAATTTTTTCTAGGGGACAGCTTTCACAAAGAGGGTTTTTGGGTGTACAAATACTTGAACCTATGTCCATCATGGCTTGGTTGTAGTCAAAAGGCTTTACTTTGTCTACTAGTGCATAAGCGATGTCCCAAAGTTCTTTGTCTGAAGGAGTTGTTAACTTGTGCACCCGACAGAGTATACGTTTCACATTGGCTTCCATGATGGGTACGGGTTTGTGGTAAGCAAAAGTAGCCACGGCATGGGCAGTGTTCTTGCCTATGCCTGGGAGTTTTATGAGCTCGTCTATCTCTTGCGGTAGAGTAGTAATGAGTCCTGCTGTCTTATGTAAGTTTTTAGCACGGTTATAATAACCTAACCCCTCCCACATTTTTAGTACATCATCAAGAGGTGCTTCGCCTAGGGCTTTTAGGGTAGGAAACTTTTTTAAAAAAGGAAAGTAGTAACGTTCCAAAACGGTTTTCACTTGTGTTTGTTGCAACATCACTTCAGAAAGATAAATATGATAGGCATCAGAGGTAGAACGCCAGGGAAGTTCATGTCTTCCTTTATCTTGGTACCAGTCATGTATCTTTTGGTGGATTTTTTTCATATAAGTGGAGTATATCCGAAATAGACTTTTAAGGGGGCCTCTAATATTAGGTCCCTTTGGCTGTGTAATTGCGTGATTAAGTATAACTCCAATTGATGTTTAAGAGTAGTTAGACTAATAATTAATCCTCCATTAATCTAAGTTAGATTATCATAATTCTATTCATTTACAAAAAGGACACAATATGAAAGTAAAAAACATACTCCTAGCATGTATGCTAACAGTAGGATTATCTCACGCAGGTACACAATTAACAGCAGAACTTCAAGGTGCAGCAGGCAACAAAGAAGCAGAGATTAAAACAATGATGTTGAAACTTGGTGATGCAGGTTTTTCAACAGTGGCAGCGAACACACACATTGAAGGTTTTTATTACGAAAAGTTCAAAGAAAAAGGTGTTGAAAACATTTCATTTTATGGCTTGGTAAATAAAGAAAAACTTAGAACACTTCTTCTTGCAAACCCAGATTTTGGAGCATTTTCACCTTTTAACTTTTTACATTACAAAACACTTGACACAAAAACAGATGACAACACATGGTTTGGTCACTTAGATGCTGACAGTATGCTTGAAATCATTGGTGAAAAGAACGAAGCGACAAAAAAAGAGTTTAAAGACATGATGGCAGGTTTTGACACTTTTGTAAACAAAGAACTTAAGCCAACTATGACAAAAAAGTTTGAACGTACACATGCATTTGTAAAAACACCTTTAACTAAATTGGTACTAAAATTTGATGCACCGGATGATTTAGAAGAGTTTGTAGAAGATTTTGTAGCAGATCATGATGGTCGTTTTGCAACACATAAGTTTATTATTGCTGGATTTATAGACTTTAAATTTGAGTATGACGATAGAGATGAAGCATTTGACAAATACGATGCATACTGGGTTTCTATGTTATGTCACTTTGAATTTTCAAACTCAATCTTTAACAGAGGTGCACCAGAAGCTGGTATGTTTGCACCTTGTTCAATTTACTTTTACATTCCAAAAGGTAAAAATGAATTACACGTAGGGTACTCTTCAGTTGAGAACTGGATCTATGGACTTAACTTTACAGATGAAAAACAAATTGCATACATGAGACAAATTGATACAGAAGTTGTTGATACATTTAAAGAAATGGGTTTCGAAGTTGTTCAGACATCTACTGAAGTAACTAAATAATTTAAACCAATATTTTCCTAGAGAGCTTGAAAAAGCTCTCTTCTTTTCCCTTTTTCCTTCTTCTTTTTTCGCATATTCCCCCCTCTTAGAAACATTTCAACATTATTTAGATAAAATCACGACATTATATATAAAGGATTGTAGTGAAAGTTACAGTAAATAAAGTAGATGATGCAAATATCATCGTATCTGGTACAATAGAAAACTCTGTTGTAGAAGCACATGTAAACACAATGGCCATTCAAGCTGGTAAAGAAATGAAAGTTGATGGATTTAGAAAAGGTAAAGTACCTGCACATGTTGTAAAAAAACTTCATGGTGAAAAACTTGCACAAGACGCTGAAGGTGAAGCACTTAGAGAGCTTATCGATGCGGGTGTAAAAGAAGCGGGTATCAATGGTGCAGACATTCTTGGTCAACCATCATTTAAAAAGTATGAGAAAAAAGATTCTGGTATTGAAGTTGAAGTAGAAGTTTCTACTAGACCAGTATTTGAACTTGAAGGCTACATGGACATTCTTCCTAGCTTTGAAAAACCAAAAGCAGATCAAAAAGAGATTGATGAAAAACTCAAAGAGATCGCTTCAGGAAATGCACCGTATGAAAAAATCAAAAGAAAACGTATAGTTAAAGATGGCGATATGACTTTGATTGACTTCGAAGGTTCTGTCGATGGAAAAGTATTTGATGGTGGTACAGCTGAGAAGTTTAGCCTCAAAATTGGTTCGGGTTCATTCATCCCCGGATTTGAAGAGCAAATCATTGGTATGAAATATGAAGAGCAAAAAGATGTTGTAGTGACTTTCCCAGAAGAGTACCAGTCAAAAGACCTTGCCGGTAAAGAAGCAACATTTAAAGTGACATTACTTGAAATTCAAGAACAAGCAGAAGTTGAACTTAACGATGAGTTGGCTAAAAAAATTCTTCAAGGTGAAGAGAATGCAACACTTGAAATGCTTACAGACAAAGTAAGAACACAAATCGAGTCTGCTGCCGTTTCTAAACTCTACAACGAAGACTTAAAACCTAAGATTGTTGCAGCATTGGTTGAGAAATTTGACTTTGCTTTACCAAACAACATCGTAGCACAAGAGATTGATGCAAAAGTAAATGCTAAAGCACAAGGCATGAGCGAAGATGAGCTTAACGCTTTTAAAGATGCTCCTGAAAAAGTAGATGCACTACGTGACGAAGTAAAAGAAGATGCAGAAGCTTCAGTGAAAGCAACATTTATTGTAGACGCATTGGCTAAGAAAGAAGAAATTTCTGTAGAAGACCAAGAAGTATCTCAAGCGATTTACTACGAAGCAATGATGTCAGGTCAAGATCCTCAAGAAGTGATCAAGTACTACCAAGAGAACAACCTTCTTCCTGCTGTAAAAATGGGAATGATCGAAGACAAACTCTTTGGTAAAATGTTAGGACTTGAAGGATAATCCCTTCCACTTTAGCAAGTAGCACTTTGTTGCTACTTGTTAACTATTCTAGTGTATATTTGAGTAGATAATAATCTATTTACATATATATTAAAAAAGGTTTCAAATGAGTTATATTCCATACGTTGTAGAACAAACTGGTAGAGGTGAAAGATCTTACGATATCTATTCACGTCTTTTAAAAGACCGTATTATTATGTTGAGTGGTGAAGTAAATGACCAAGTGGCTTCTACTATTGTTGCACAACTTCTTTTCCTGGAAGCACAAGACCCAGACAAAGACATTTACTTTTACATCAACTCTCCAGGGGGCGTGATTACGTCTGGTCTTTCTATGTTTGACACAATGAATTACATCAAACCAGACATTGTGACTATTTGTATGGGTCAAGCAGCATCTATGGGTGCTTTTTTACTTGCTTGTGGCGCACCAGGTAAACGTTATGCCTTACCCCATGCACGTATTATGATTCACCAACCTTCAGGTGGGGCACAAGGACAGTCTACAGACATCCAAATACAAGCACAAGAGATTCAGCGTTTAAAAGATACTTTGAACAAAATCCTTGCAGAGAGAACAGGCAAAAAAGCGAAACAGGTTGAAAAAGACACTGAACGTGATAACTTTATGTCTGCAGAAGAAGCTGTCAAATACGGCCTTATCGATAAAGTACTCACTAAGAGTTTTGTGTAGGTTTTCAGATGGTTAGAGATATTGTAGTATACCCAGACAAAAGACTTAAACTCATCTCAAAAGAGGTGATGGCTTTTGACAAGGAATTACATGCCTTACTAGATGAGATGTATGAGACCATGTGTGCCAAAAACGGTGTGGGTCTTGCTGCGATTCAAGTAGGGGTTGATGTCAGAGCACTTATCATAAATGTCCCTTTAGATACAGAGTATGGTGAAGGGGCTGAACATACAGACCAACCCAAAGAAAATACCATCGAGATGATAAACCCTGTCATTGTAGAAGCAGATGGTACAGAGAAATTTCAAGAGGGGTGTTTGTCTATCCCTGGTGTTTATGAAGATGTGGAACGTGCCAAACATGTTAAAGTGAATTATTTTGACCGTCACGGTAGCAAACAAAGCATTGATGACAATGACTTTTTAGCCATCGCCATCCAACACGAGATAGACCATCTTGATGGGAAAGTGTTTATTGAAAAGTTATCCTACATCAAACGCAAAAAGTTCGAAAAAGAGTGGAAGAGAAAACAAAAGGAGGGGTTGATCTAAACCCCTTGCATAATCATCGCATCTGCCACACGTTGAAAGCCTAAAATGTTGGCTCCAGCAACTAAATCTAAACCAAGTTCATGTTCATCACAAACCTCTTTAATATCTCTATAGATATCTGACATAACCTCTTGCAGTCTTGCATCAACAATTTCAAAAGGTAAGTAGTGCAGAGAGTTATTTTGACTCATCTCTGAGACAGAGACTGCCACGCCTCCTGCATTGGCTGCTTTGGCTGGAGCAAAGATAATGTTGTTCTCTTTTAAGAGTTCAATGGCTTCAGGGGTTGTTGGCATATTGGCACCTTCTGCAAGCACTTTGACATCATTGGCAAGCAATTGTTTTGCGCCAATTTCATTGAGCTCATTTTGCGTGGCGCAAGGAAATGCTGCATAAGCAGGGATTTCCCAAACATGGCTAGAGTCCTCAACATATGCTTCTTTTTTTATATATTCAGCAGATTTACGTTCAGTAACATAATACTCTAATGAGGCACGTCTTTCTAATTTGATGCGTTTTAAAAGGGCAAGATCAATGCCGTTACTGTCATAAATAGTCCCTTTTGAGTCGGAACATGTCACGGGAATAGCACCTAAGTCATAGAGTTTTTCTATGGCATGAATGGCGACATTTCCTGAGCCTGAAATGGTACAAATTTTACCTTTGAGTGTTTCACCTAAGTCTTCTAATAGAGTTTGTGTAAAGTAGATGAGACCATAGCCTGTGGCTTCTGTACGTCCTAAACTTCCCCCCAAAGCCAAAGGTTTTGAAGTGATGATGCTGTCATAAGAGTTGGTCAATTGTTTGTAGCGTCCCGAAAGGTAGCCTACCTCTCTGGAACCCACACCAATGTCTCCACCCAAAATGTCTGTATCTGCACCAATACTGTTATAAAATGCTGTCATAAATGCTTGACAGAACTTCATGACTTCTTTGTCACTTTTTCCTTTAGGGTCAAAATCAGAACCTCCTTTGGCACCTCCAATGTGAAGCCCTGTAATAGCATTTTTAAAAATTTGTTCAAAAGCCAAAAACTTTAAAATGTCTGGATTGACTGAAGGGTGAAAACGTACGCCCCCTTTGTAAGGACCTAAAGCATTGTTAAACTGTATGCGGTAACCATTGTTTACATGAATCTCCCCAGAGTCATCTAGCCATTCTATTTTGAAGTGAATACTTCTGTTGGGTACGATAATACGCTCTATAATATTTTGTAACTTGTACTCAGGATGCTTTTCCATGAGGGGACGAATAGAAACCAATACTTCTTTAAGAGCTTGAAAAAAGTTTTTATCTGTAAGACAGTTACTCTCTTGTGCCCGTTTCATTGCTAATTCTAGGTAATCCATTGTTTTCCTTTGGTCTATTATTTCTAATTATATGACAATTTGACATACTTTTAACTTTTTTTTTCGAAGTATGTCAAACTAGGGACATGAATGCAAAAATTGATAGTGCTAGAGCACCAAAAACAAAGGTTAAAGTCAAGGCAAAACAAGAATCCATTGTCAATACACTTACTTGTGCAACACTAGAAGGAGTGAATGCCAAGGTCATTGAAATTGAAGCAACATTTACCAAAGGATTACCAGGGTTTGCAGTGGTTGGTTTGGCCTCCTCAGACATACAAGAAGCTAAAGAACGTACAAAGTCTGCACTGCTGACCAATCACTTTGTTTTTCCTCCACTGAAAATCACAATAAATCTTTCACCCTCAGACTTAAAAAAGTCAGGCACACATTTAGACTTAGCTATGGCAGTACTCATAGGTATGAACAAAAGTGCCATCAATGAAGAGGGACTTTTTGTCTTTGGTGAACTTGGCTTAGATGGTAAAGTGAAAAGCTCTTCCATGCTTTTCCCTCTCATCCTTTCACTCAAAGAGCAAGGGCTCATTAAACGTGCCATAGTGCCTAAAGAGTCTATTGTGTATTTGAGTCATATCTCTGGGGTAGACTTTATTGCGGTAGAGAGTTTAAGTGAAGTCTTGACACTGTTTAAAAGTAAAAACTTTCAAGCCAATGTCAAAGCGTTCTCTTATGATGCCAAATGTTTAGAGTTAGAAGGTGTACCTTACTACTATGAAAAGAAGTATGAGAGTAACTTTAAAGAGGTCAAAGGCCAAATGATTGCAAAACGTGCAGCACTCATTGCCGCTGCTGGTATGCATAACCTTTTTATGGAGGGTAACCCTGGCTGCGGTAAAAGTATGATAGCCAAACGGCTGAAAGACATTTTACCACCCTTGTGTGAAGAAGAACTGCTCTCCATTGCCAAACATCAATTCTTGGATGGGCAAACCCCAAACTTTAAAGCCTTGCGTCCCATGCGTTCTCCCCACCATACGGCTACGTCTGCCTCCATTTTTGGAGGAGGTTCAGGCCAAGCCAAGATAGGAGAAGTCGCCCTCGCGTCTAAAGGTATTTTATTCTTTGATGAAATCCCCCACTTTTCTAAAAACATTTTAGAAGCAATGCGTGAACCTCTGCAAGACAGAAAAGTACTTATAGCCAGAGTGAATGCCAAAATAGAATACGAAGCAGACATTATGTTTGTGGCAGCACAAAACCCTTGTCCTTGTGGTAACCTGCTCTCTAAGGTGCAAATGTGTCGCTGTTCAGACTTAGAGATAAAACGTTACCAAAACAAGCTCTCTGACCCATTCTTAGACCGTATAGACCTCTTTGTGGTTATGCAAGAGGTACAAACGAGTGACAAGTCAGATGTAAGCTCAGAAGCTATGCATGAAGCGGTCATTAAAACCTTTTGTTTACAAAAAAGAAGGGGGCAGTTACGTCTCAATGGAAAACTACAAGAAAATGAGATAGAAGTGTATTGCAAACTTCACGTAGAAGCCGAAAAAATCCTCTCTTCTGCCATCGTCAAATTTGGACTCTCACATAGAAGCATTGCTTCATTAAAAAAGATTGGCAGAACCATCGCAGATTTGAGCGGACATGAAAGCATAGAAAAAAAAGATATTTTAGAAGCGTTGAGTTATAGACGAAGAAGATAGATGCAAGGAAGGTACGCTGGAAGAAAGGTGCGTAGGCAAACGCACCCTAAGCGATTATAAAACTTCAACCACCAGTTTAGTAATCACAAAACCACCCACAACAAGCCAAACAAACATAAGGGTTGCAGTATAGATAGGTGCAAGACCTAAACCTTTGAATTTTGCAAAGATGGTACCCATCCCCAGTGCCGTCATTGCCATAGTAAGCAAGAACGTATCGATTTCGTTAATGTAGTAAATGCTTTTAGTAATGAAGGCTGCGGTTGCTTCAGGTGCTGTAGCCACATAGGTTTGGATAAGCGAGTTTAGTCCGGCTACGCCAACAAAGTAAACTGCAAACCAAGGAATCACCAATTTTGTTTTTCCTGAACTCTCTCCACCTTCTTTTCCATTTAATGTTTTCTTGGCAGACCAAGCAAGGTAAAAGCCTAAGACAATAAGCATTGGAGCAATCATAATCACTCTGGTCATCTTTACAATGACTGCGGCATCTGCCATCTCTTTAGGTGCACCTGGCACAGAAGCGGGTACAGCAACCACTTGTGCAACTTCATGAATGGTACCACCTACGTAGATACCAAACTCTCTTGCAGTCATGTGTAAGAAACCTGTGGCATTTTCAATCAGCGTTGTGTAGAGTACAGGGTAGAGGAACATAGAAATGGTACCAAAAAGTACAACCATAGAGACAGCAATGGCTGTTTTATACTCTTCAGCTTTAAGTACAGGTTCCGTGGCAAGTACGGCAGCTGCCCCACATACCGCTGCACCTGACGCAGTTAGAATGGAGGTATCTTTTTCCATGCCAAAAAGTTTAGTTCCGGCCCATGTACCCAGGATCAGTGTAGAAGTAAGCATAATGAGAGAAACGAGAAAACCATCCATACCCACGTCAGATATCTGCTGGAAGGTAATCCTAAAACCGTAAAAGACAATGGCAAAACGTAAAATCTTCTTAGCTGAAAAAGTAATACCACTTTGCCACTCAGCAGGTGTGTGGTTATGTAAAGTGTTGGCATAAAAAATCCCCATGACAATACCAATCACAAGAGGAGAAAGCCCTAAAGCAGAAACAGGTCCAAGACCAGCAATGAAAGTGGCAGCTGCAGCGAAAATAGCTACAAAAGTGATACCGGATAGGGTGCCTTTGCGATTTGACGGAGAAAATGGCATATTTATATATCCTTTTTATAGTATCTTCATAAAATTTGATTAAAATTACAAACTTATACTATTTTTTTGATAGTATAGCAAAATAACATTATATGGAAAATGCAAAATGAAATTAACTTTAAGACAAATGCAAATATTTTTAAATGTGGTAGCATCGGGGCATTTGACCAATGTTGCAAAAGAGATGAAGCTTAGCCAATCGGCAGTTTCAATGTCTATCAAAGAATTAGAAAACATTTTAGGTCGTCCTGTCTTTGACAGAATCAATAAAAAGTTAGTCCTCAATGAAGTAGGCCGAGCATTTCACAAAGAGATTGCCCCAATATTTAAAAAACTCGCAGATATTGAGTATGAGTTTAAAAACTCTGAAAACAAAGGTATGATCCGTGTGGGAGCTAGTACCACCATTGTGGATTATCTTATGCCTTCCATTATCTGTTCTTACATGTCTGCTTACCCTGATGTAAAAATCACGCTTAAAGAGGGTAACACCAAAGAGATTGCAGAGATGATACAGGCAGGAAGTATCGATGTGGGATTTGTAGAAGGTTTTGTTTCTGGTTCAGACATTATCAAGGAAAAGATTGGCGTGGATGAACTGGTAGTTGTGACTGCAAAAGAAGGACTTGCCAAGGCCTGTAACATTGAAGAGTTAGCAGAGAAGCGCTGGATACTAAGAGAAGAGGGTTCCGGAACGCGAGAAGTATTTTTGGACTACATTAAAGAAAAAGTAGATGATCTTAATGTTTTCTTGGAACTTGGACATACGGAGTCGATTAAAAGTATTTTGATGAACAGAGAATGTTTAACGTGTATCTCTAAAATTTCTGTGGAAAAAGAGGTTGAAGAGAAAAAACTCTTCCACGTGCCTGTAAGGAATTTTGAATGTAAAAGAGACTTTTTGATGATACATCACAAAGATAAGTATCACTCTGTATTGTTTGATAAATTTGTATTTTTCTCAAGAAAACTGATGCGTGAAATGATGGAACGTTAGGTTTTTTTATAGGCTTATTTTTTGTCTGCTAGTTTAAGACAGGCCTCTTCATACTCTTTGGGGTGATTGAGGTTTGTAAAAGGTGCATCGTCTTTAAAGTCCATAGTAAGCGTATGGGCTAAAGAGAGTAGGGTACTGAGTTTATGATTGCCTTTTTCATACTGCTTACGGAGAAGGGGGAGTATAGACTTTCTATATAGGCCACACAGTGGTTGAAGTCCTGAAGGACTTTTTGCAACAATGGCATCATACGGCTCTTTTTGCTCTGCCATGAGTTTAGTAATTACAGAGGCATTTACAAAAGGTGCATCCACAGACAAAATAAACACTTCTTCCACATTTAGACTTTCAAAAATGGAGAGCAGTCCTACCAAAGGGGAATCTTCAGAATATTTGTCTTTAATGACAGGTGCTTCAAAATCAAACTTATCATTTTTAGCAGAGAGATAGACATGTGTAAAAAGTTTTTGGAGTTTGTCAAACTGAAAATGGCTCAAACTTTTGTAATCGCCAAAAGGAAGCAGGGCTTTGTCTTTACCCATACGTGAACTTTTACCACCAGCAAAGATGACAGCATTTTTGTAAGGTTTCATAGACTCTCTTTTTCATCTAAGAGAAGATGTTTGCGTTTTTGGTGTATGGCCAAAGCAAGAAAGGCAGAAAAAGCAATGAAAGCTTCTACAAGAAAAAGGTACTCCCCATAGATTTTTCCAGAAAGAAGCGCACCTACTGAACCTCCCAAACCAAAAGCAATACCTAAAAAGAATTGTTGGGCAAGTTTTTTTTGTGTATAAAGTGAAAAAACGTAGGTAATGGCGGCGGTATGGTAAAGCGCAAAAGAGATGGCATGTAGGGACTGTGTGGCAAAGGTTATAGTGACAGACTCTGGGAAAAGGTAGAGAATGAGCCATCTAAAGGCGGTCACAATTGTAGCAAATTGTAAAATGTTAAGCAGGTTTCTTTGTAAAAGAGGGCCTTGAAAGTAGAGCATGAAAACTTCACAAAAGACTCCAAAACTCCACATCCACGAAGTGAGTTCTAATGAGACACCATGGTCTAGTTCGTAAATGGTGAAAAAGTTATAAAAGCCTCCAAAAGCCACTTGCATTAAAAAGATAGAGAGCCAAAAAGCCCAATATTTAGAGAGTGAAAAAGAGGCATCCTCTTGAGCTGTGGAGTGAGACATGTTATCGAACTTTGTCAGGATTGAACCAAATAGCAGCGTCATAAAGGCCATGGCTGAAAGATAATAAAGTGCTTCATGGGGGGAAGAGAGGACTTTCCCTAACCATAAAGCAATGCCCATAAAACCAAGTGAGCCCCAAAGCCTTACTTTTCCGTAGTGCTGCTTGGAGAGTCTGTCTAAAGCAATAGTCTCAACATAGGGCAGGGAGATTCCCATGGATGCACCAAACAGCAAGTTGGCCACAAGATAAAAATAAAAGTCATGCACCGTTTGCAAAAAGAGTAAAGTCCCAAACACAGTAAACGTTAAGGAGAGAACATAAACTTTAGGGGTGAGTTTCACTGCATGCCTAAAGACAAAAGGCAGTAAAAATCGCATAAAAGGTGCAGCGGCGTAAATGATACCCACTTGCGCAGGGCTATAGTCTAGTTCCAAAAGGACCTTGGGCATAAAAATGACATACACACCCACCAGTGCAAAGTAGAAAAAATAATATGCGCCTAAGAAGACGGAGAGCCCTTTAGCTTCTTGTTTCATCTGTTTTCACAAGGGCGGTGGCAGAGAGTAAGTCATGTAGGGTTTTACTGTCTTTTCTAAAAAACATCAGCGCCCAGCCTAAGAGGGTAAAAAGTGAGAGTAAAGCGCAGAGGTTTCTAAAGACAATGACAAAGAGAGAAGGTCTGTTTTGTGTTCTTTCATCAATGAGTGTAATGTTGTAGGCACGATAGCCAGGGGTTTGTCCTGTAAAGTACATAAATGCCGTTTGTACAAGGACCAAAGGTCCGAGGAAAGCAAGCCATCCAAAAACTCTGTGTTGGGCAAAGTCTTCACGTCCATCCATCACAAAGTAAATCACCACGTAAAGTAAAGGCATGACAATCATAAAGGCATCGGTTAAAAAGGCTTTGATTTTATCTCTGCTTGAAGCGTAATGACTTGGAGCTTCACTTTTCTTTTTGAGTGACTTTTTTGTTGAGATTTCTGTAGGTGCTTTTATTTTGCCTTGTTTTAACTCCCTAAAACGCTGTTTTTTCATTTACTGTAAACCTTGGGTCATGGTGAAAATAGGAAGAAGCATGGCCGAAACTATCACTCCAACAACCACCCCAATAAAGAGCATCATAAAGGGCTCAAGCAATCCTAAGAGAAGTTTGAGTTTGTCTTCATTTTCTTCAGCGTAGAGCGCAGAGAGGTTGTCAAGAATGCTTGCGACTTCACTGGACTCTTCTCCCAAAGCAAGAGACTGCATGAAGTTACGTTTGAGTTTGACCCCTTTGGTCATTTGTAAAGCGTTTGAGAGTTTATTTCCCTCTTGTACTTTAATGGTGGCTTTTTCAAAAAGGGCTTTGAGACCATAGTTGGCAAAAGTGGCTTTTGCCAAATGTACCGCTTGAGCATAAGCCACCCCAGAGGCTAACATTAGCGAGAGTATGTAGGAAAATCTTCCTAACTCATGGTTTTGAATGAGCGCGCCAAGTACAGGGACTTTCAAGAGCCCAGCATCTATGATGCGGTGAAAGGGCTCAACTTTTGCATAAGCAACTTTAAAAAGTACAATAATCAAAACAATCCCTACAATGAGTGCCACATAATGAGAGGTTAAAAAATCAGAGATGTTTAACACAAATTGGGTGATGGGAGGCAATTCTTGGCCCGTGTCTTCAAAAATTTCTGTAATTTGAGGTACCACAAAGGCAATGAGGAAAGAGGTCATTCCAATGGCTACGGTGAAAATAATAGCAGGGTAGGTCATGGCGCCTTTGACTTGTTTCTTGACTTTGTTTTGTGCAGAGAAAAATCTTCCCATGTTGGTGAGGACTTCCACCATTTTCCCACTCTGTCCCGCGACATTGAGACTTTGCAGATAAAAGTCTGGCAGGGTATAGACCTTTTGGGCTTGAAGGGCAGAAAAAAGTGACTTTCCTTCATCAATCATAGTTTTGAGCGAGTTTAAAAAAGAGACATATTTTTTTTCACCCTCATGTTGGTTCTCAAGCAGTTTAATAGCAGTTAAAATGGTCATTCCTGAATTGAGGTAGGAAGAGAGTTCTTTAGAGAACATGGCCAAAAGTTCTCCAGGCATTTGCCGTTTAGACAAAGAGTCAAAAGAGAAGTCATGTGCCTCCGTAATACGCTCATAGTAAATACCTTGAGAACGTAACTTTTTACCTGCTTCTTCTAACGAAGCGGCCGTGACAGTACTTTTGGTTTTTTTACCTGATTTATCAAAACCCTTGTATTTGAAAAGCATCTCTATTTTGTCCTTGTTCTAATTGGGTATATTATAACTTTTTTAGCTGTATCTTGTTATAGTACAGAATGAAACAATTTATTGGGCTTTATTTTCTTTTCTTAGCGCTTTTGTTTGCTGCTTTTTATGCACCTACTTCTTCTGTCTCCATACTCTTAAATGAAGGGCAACGAAGCTTAACGATTTACTTTTTAGACTTCTTTTTGGCTCCTGAACAACGCCAAGGTATAGACATATGGATCAACCCTCATTACAAAATCATTATCACTCAAGCCTGTAATGGTTTGATCCCTATCTATATTTTATATGCAGCTATTTTGGCATACCCTGCAAAGATCATACATAAGGTACTATGGATGATTTTTTCTTATGCCATTTTTTCTCTTGTGAATGTGCTACGTATTTTACTGGTTATATTTGTCACTCAAAGTGGACAAGGCAAAGAAGACTTTTATTGGTCCCATGATCTCGTTGGCAATATGTTGCTCATGTTTACAGGACTTGCCTTATTCATTGTGTTTGTGAAGTTTTCTAAAAAATCTTTTAAGGGTTAAGCTCAAAATGCCAGTAGATAGCTGAGTGTTTTCCTTTGAGCTTGACTTCTTGAATGACAAAACTTGGTCCCCCTAATTCGGGGGGAGGTGTCAGTACAATGGGGTGAGGGATGAAGACTGAGCGTTCATCCTCTTTTAAAATGTTTCGGCTTTGCAGGTTTTTTAACTTGATGTCATTCTCCAGCAAATCATAAGCACTCTTTTTGTCCTTATGGTACTTCAAGACCTCTGTTGAAAGATAAAGTGAATCTGACAAAGTATGTTTGTTGCGTTCTGAAATGTAGACAATTTGTTCATGGTTAGAAGAGTGAATCTTTAAGACATACACAATAGAGTAAGAGAGAATAATCACAGAGACTAAAATCTCAATAATGGTAAAGGCAGGACGTAAGTGTTTGTGAGAGGATGTTTGCATCAATAATAATCCCCTTGGTCAGAGACCAATTGTGAGCGCTTTAGCCAATGCTCCTGTGCATTACCTATGGAGTCAAAGGTTTTTGTAGTTTCTAAATGTGCAGGTAAAAAGTATGTCCCTGTTTCATTTTGTAATATGATTTGCGTAGAGCTGCCATTAGGATAAAAATCCATTTTTAAACAAATCGGCTGATCATCATAACGTTCGTAATCAATCTCGTCCAAGATATCATCAGCATCAAGTACATAAGCTTTAATGTTACCTAATGCCAAGGTACCTGAGTACTCTTTGTAGGGGCTGTTTATGTCAGAACGTATGAGACAGGTAGTACATTTATTGAGACAAAGAAGGGTGGCTTGACCTTCATACTCTGCAGAATCAACAATGAGTGCTCTGAGATTTAAGGGGGTGAGCGCTTTGGGTTTTGCTTTATGTATTTCCACGCCAGAGAAACCAAGGAAATAGACCAAAGAAACAATAAGAATCACAATAAGCAGTTCAATCAGAGTGAACCCTTGTTGTGTTTTTTTGTACTTTGGCATCTTTTTTTCTTTATTTCTTTCTCTCTGGGCTAGCACAACCAAGTCTTAGTTGTTACAGTGAGAAAAGAGAATATCTTTTGCATTCTCTTCCCCTCCCTCTTTTCTGTCCGCAGCAAAAGAGATAATTTCAAATTCATCGCCATTTTTAATATAGATAAAGTGACTTTTCCAAGAGTCTTTAGGCAATTTTTTCAAATAAGGTTTGGCACGGTAATTTGGGTACTTCTCTTCATCTGGATTGGCAGTCAGTGCTTCAAATCCCTCTTCTGTGTCAGGGTACATACCATTGTCAAGTTTGAACATGTCTAAACGTTTGC
>Ga0310122_10000968_pt1 | contig 18383 bp, 20 predicted proteins | sample CB6_Bottom_1051__FD_203503 | JGI IMG/M metagenome (GOLD analysis project Ga0310122, IMG submission 203503) | Marine microbial communities from Western Arctic Ocean, Canada - CB6_Bottom_1051 | ecosystem: Environmental > Aquatic > Marine > Oceanic | place: Canada: Western Arctic Ocean | collected...
TCGCTAGGTATCTTCCATACCGTTTCGTGCTCTGCAAAAGCGGCCTGCCAGCGACTGACTGTAGGGCTTGCCAACAATAGCCCGCTTTTTGGAAGTCCATAGGGCGTTTCAATAAGACGGGTATGGTGTGGAAGAAAAATCAGGCGTGGCTTTAAGGTTATTGTATGCGCTTCAGGATTGTTGCGAAGCACTGCAGTGTGGTGTGACCGGAGTGTTTAAACCGGCATTTACATGCCTTTGAATGTCGAGCCAAACGCAGAGGAGAATGGTGTGGTATCGGGTGATTTAAAACAACTCCCATATCGGTGTCATATTCTTAGGCAGTGGTGCTAAACGGCCTAGTTCTACCCATTTGTTGTCGGGGGTATGGAAATCTGAACCCACGGATGCGGCTAAACCATATTGTGTTGCATAAAGCATGGCACGTCTTATTTCATCAGGGTTACTACGGCCTGTAACGACTTCTATTCCTTGTCCTCCGGCCTCTTTAAAAAAAGATAAAAAGCGGCGCATCCAGCTGGCTGTCATTTTGTAGCGTAAGGGGTGGGCAACAACGGCAACACCGCCGGCCTGGTTAATCCAGTCAATGGCATCGTGTAAATCGGCCCATACGGTCGATACAAAAGCGGGTTTTCCCTTGCCTAAGTACTTGTCAAAAGCTTCTTGCTGGGTTGAGACATAGTTTTGCGCGAGTAAATAACTGGAAAAATGGGCACGGGTGATCATGCCTCCTTTTGCGGCTTTGATTACCGCTTCATAGGAACCTGGAATGGATTTTTTTTCGAGTTTATTGGCGATTTTTTTAGCGCGTTCGGTTCGCAGTGTTTGCAGTTTCTGAATGCCTTGGTTTAAGTTGCTGTGTTCCGGGTCAATATTTAAACCTACAATATGGAAACATTTATTTTCCCAGGTAGTGGATAGCTCAATACCGGGTATTAATGTTATTGCATTTGAGCGTGCTGCAGTTTGAGCTTCTCGTTGCCCGTTAATGGTATCGTGATCGGTTAAAGCCAGTGAGGTTACCCCCATTGCTTTGGCGCGTTGTACTAATTCTGTTGGCGTTAATGAACCATCAGAGGCTATGGAGTGACAATGTAAGTCATAGGTTTCAATCATAATCCTAAATAAATCAGTTTTGCACGAGCTATGTGGAAGATCTGGGTGGAAAAGACCAAAATCGTTCGCAGATAATGGTTAAGTCCTTATTAAGAGCTGTTTTCAGGGTCTTATGCTCCGCATTTTTCACTCATCCGTGAAGCGATTGTTTATAACCGAAAATAACACATAGCAAAGAGTAGTCAAAGGCAAAGTTTATCACCTTTTAGGTCAAAATAAGCGACCATCTGACTTATCAATAATCTATTGATATTCACCATATAGTTTTGCATAAAGACCCTGATTTTGAATCAAAGTTTCATGTTGTCCTTGTTCACAAATTTTACCTTCTTCAAAAACATAAACATGATCTGCCTGTTTAACTGCACTGAGACGATGAGCAATGATGATAGTTGTTCTGCCCTTTAAAAACTTCGCTAAAGCATTGTGTAGTTTTTGTTCTGTTTCTGAATCTAATGCCGAAGTGGCTTCGTCCAAAATGACCACGCTGGGTTGTGCGACAATCATCCTGGCTATGGCTAGGCGTTGGCGCTGGCCTCCTGAGAGTCGCATGCCTTGTCTGCCAACCAGGGTATCTAGTCCTTGTTCTAATACGGAAATGGTGCTTTCGAGTTGTGCGATTTTTAACGCATTCCATAGCGCCTGATCAGAAACCTGGCGACCTAAGGTCAGGTTGGCTCTTATGCTGTCATTAAACAGTGCAGGATGTTGCAGCACGGTACATACATGCTCGCGAACCACCTCCAGACCAATTTTATTGATGGGAACGTCAGCATAGTAAATCATTCCCTGGTTGGGGGGATAAAGCCCGATCAGTGTTTGTGTCAGGGTTGATTTTCCACCACCACTGGCACCGACTAATGCCACCTTTTCGCCGGCATTAATGGATAGATTAATGCCATTTAATATGGGGACATCCTGATAACTGAAGTGCAGGTTTTTAATTTGAATTGAAACAGTTTTGGCTGTTTTAAAAGGGTTGGTGATGTGAGGGTATTGCGGTTCCTGATGTAAGGCATTGAAGCTATTGAGTCGATTTAAAGCCGCTTTGGCAGCATAAAAGGCATATTGTATGCCTAGAATTTCCTGTACAGGCGACATCATAAACCACAGATAACCAAAGACCGCTAGCATCTGTCCGATACTAAGGTCTGAATACAAGACCATTAACATGGCTGTTGCACGAAAAATATCAAAGCCAAATAAAAAAACTAAAAAACTTAAACGGCTGGCCGCATCACTTTTCCATGAAAAAGAAGTAGAATGATTTTTAACTTTGAGTGCTGATTCTATGAGTTGTTGGCAATAATGTTTTTCTCTATTACTGGCGCGAATTTGCTGTATCGCTTCCAGTGTTTCGGTGAGTGATTGTTGAAAAATACTGTAGGCGGTGTTTTCTTTGGCTTTAAGGTCTTTAATTCGGGAGCCGATTTTTTTGGCTAAATAGATCACCAGAGGGTTTAAAAATAAAATGAATAAGCCTAATTGCCAATGCATCAGTATTAAAATAAGGGCGGTGCCAAAAATTGTTAAGCTAGCGACCAATAATTTGCTGATGGTGGAGCTAATGAAGTTGTCCAGTGTATCCAGGTCAGTCACCATGTGAGTGACAACGGCGCCAGTCCCCAGACTTTCATATTCTGACATTGAAATGACTTGTAAACGATTAATCAGCGTTTTTCGAATGCCAAAAACCACATCTTTTGAAATGCAGGTGAACTTTCGCCCTTGAATGATATTTAAAATCATGGCGATCATTCTCAGGAGTAGGCTGAGTATTAAGATGGAGGCAATATAAATAACGGGGATTTGCCATTCACTGGGGATAATCAGGTTTAGTGTTGAGGTAATAGAGGCAGGATTGTTTAATAATACTTCATCAACCAGTAATGGCATTAATAAAGGGACTGGAACACTGGCAATCGTGGCAAGGATAGCTATTATATGAGCACTAACAAGATCTTTTTTATGTTTTAATGCGACTTGAATAATCGTATTCCAAGTGAATCGAGTCTGGCTTTTTTCGGAAAACGAAGTATGTTGGTTAGGCACTTTTGGATATCATTATTGTAAAGTAACGGTAGATTATACTCTGTGGCGTCATGTTTTCGTTTTTATGTTGAGCCTGAGTATTCGTGGGTAAGTAAGATAACTTTTTGGTCGCTTCGGATTGAGTCGGGTTCTGTTTGTAATGATCTGATTTTGGTGTGAAAACATTGGAATTGACGACTATGTGCTTAAAATTCCGGTTTAATCAGGTTAAATCAACTGCTTGGGTTTGATAACGCTTCAGTAACGACTAGGGAGCTGCAATTTTTTGTTCATGGGTTTAACGATGAAGATCTGTATAAGTATTGTTTTTGGATGTGTTTTAAGTTTGTCATTATCGTTGGCGTGGGCATCTGGATTAACGTTAGAGCAACAAAGAAAGGAATTTCTGCGGCTAGAAAAATTAATTCAAAAGGGACAGGATTCATCGTTTCATCAACAAGCGGAAACTTTAAAAGGTTATCCGCTATATCCTGATCTACAATATCAATGGCTTAAAAAGCATCTGCATCAAGCCGATAAAATCAACGTTTTTTTAAAAGATTTTAAGCATACTCAATACGCCGGTTTATTGCGGTATCACTGGCAAGTTTATTTGGCAAAAAATAAACAATGGAAGCAATTTCTGCAGTCTTATACTAAGAGTCATGACCCTCTGTTACAGTGTTACTACTTTAGAGCCAAATATAATGAAGGTGCTAAAAAACAAGCCTTATTGGGTGCCAGGGCATTATGGGTAGTGGGTAAGTCACAGCCTGATGAATGTGACCCACTGTTTAAAGTTTTGCAGGCATCGACGTATTTTACTGCAGAAATACGTTGGCAACGTTTTGCGGCAGCTTTGAGAAATAACAAAACGGGCTTGGCCAGATATATCCAGGGATTGATGGACTCTAATGATCAGAAAACAGCACGACTTTGGTTAAAAATCCATAAGTATCCTGAGCTTATCAAAAAACCAGAGTTGCTGGGTAAAAATAAGGCGCAATCGGGTTTGATATTTGCCCATGCGATAGATCGTTTGGCAAATACTCAGTATGCATTGGCAATTGAAATATGGGATGCAAGAAACAGCAGCTTTGCTATTAATAAGGCCAGGTTGCAGGCGTTAGAGCAGCGATTAGCCCTGTCTTTAGCGTATCAGAGAGACCCGGGTGCTTATCATCGTTTAACCCGGCTTGAAGTGGCTGATAAAAAGACTAAAGAGTGGCGAGTCAGAGCGGCATTGCTCGAACAGAACTGGGAGCATGTTGAGCAAGCGATTGCTGATTTAAGTAAAGAAACTCAAAACAAAGATAAATGGCGATTCTGGTTGGCCAGAGCGCTGGAAAAAACAAATAAAGCAAAAGTGGCGGGTTTTATTTATAATGAGTTATCTACAAATAGAAGTTTTTATGGCTATTTATCCGCTAATAAGCTAGGAAAAGACTATCAGTTGTCAGATTATCCTATTCAGGTTAGCGAGGAATTGCTGGAAAACTTTAAGCAAACAGCGGATTTTCGTGTGGTAGCCGAGTGGCTTGTGCTTGACAGGCTTCGGGAAGCCAAAAGGCAGTGGTGGTATGCGGTTGAAAAACTAAATAAAAAACAGATTTTAATCGCTGCTAGATATGCCCAGCAACTAGATTGGACGGAAATCGCAATTTTTACTATTGCGAAAGCAAAATATTGGGATGATGTCGCTTTGCGATTTCCAATAGAGTATAAAAATATGGTGGAAAACCATGCGAAATTACGAGAAATACCGGCTACTATGATTTATGGTCTGATTAGGCGTGAAAGTGCGTTTAATGAAAAAGCGCTGTCTCCAGTCGGTGCAAGGGGTTTGATGCAAATTATGCCGGGTACAGGAAAACAAATAGCTAGGGCATTGCAAGAGCGATTGCATAATCAAACAGGCTTGTTTGATGCATCAACTAACATAAAGTATGGCGCGTATTACTATAAGCATTTGCTGGATCAATTTAATGGACGATATGTTTTGGCAGTAGCAGCGTATAACGCTGGGCCGCGGAAAGTGCAGCAATGGTTACCCGGAAAAACCCCGTTAGCAGCGGACATCTGGATTGAAATAATACCTTTTAAGGAAACCAGAGCTTACGTGTCAGCGGTTTTAACCTATGCGCTGATCTATCAGAAACGGTTGGGGTTAACCGGGTTGACAATGAAAAATTTTATCCGGGATGTTGCGCCAAGAAAAGAATGACAAAGATAACCGCCGGCTGAAACAATGGTTTAACTAAAAATTTCCGTCAGGAGATGGTGCAAGGTATAATGAAATTATTATAAGAAGAATAATTAGGTAAATATTTCATGGAAAAACAGCATAGTTTTACGCGCGAAGAATTATTAATGTCAGGGCGAGGGGAATTATACGGGCCTGAAAATGCGCAACTGCCACTACCTAATATGTTAATGATGGATCGAATAGCTCGTATTTCCGATGAAGGCGGTTTGTTTGGTAAAGGCGAGATTATTGCAGAATTGGATATTACGCCTGATTTGTGGTTTTTTGATTGTCATTTTCAAGGTGATCCGGTGATGCCCGGTTGTTTAGGTCTTGATGCGATGTGGCAATTGATTGGCTTTTACTTATGTTGGGCAGGGGGCCCAGGAAAAGGTCGTGCATTAGGGTGTGGTGAAGTGAAGTTTACCGGGCAAGTGTTGCCGACAGCAAAAAAAGTTACTTATAAAATAGACCTTAAACGGGTGATTATGCGTAGATTGGTGATGGGGATTGCTGATGCCACGATGGCCGTTGATGGAAAAGTCATCTATGAAGCAAAAGATCTCAGAGTGGGTTTATTTACATCTACCAACGATTTCTAGAGGTTAAATAATGAAAAGAGTCGTAGTAACAGGTTTAGGTATAGTTTCCAGTATTGGTAATAACCGGGACGAAGTCCTGGAATCCCTCAAGTTAGGGAAATCAGGTATTGTGCATGCTGATGTCTATGCTGAAATGGGTTTTAGAAGCCATATTCATGGCGAGGTTAAAATTGACCTGAATGAATTCATAGACCGTAAAGTGAAACGCTTTATGGGCGATGGTGCTGCCTACAACTATATAGCGATGCAGCAGGCAATTGATGATTCTGGGCTGAACGAAGAGCAGGTTTCAAATTTTCGTACGGGTTTGGTCATGGGGTCTGGTGGGCCGTCTACCTCAAATGTGGTGGCCGCGGCTGATATATTGAGAGAAAAAGGGGTGAAAAGGGTCGGTCCTTATATGGTGCCCCGTACTATGTCCAGTACAAATACAGCCTGTCTAGCGACTCCTTTTAAAATTAAAGGGGTGAATTACTCTATTAGCTCTGCCTGTGCAACCAGCGCGCATTGTATTGGTCATGCGATGGAACTGATACAAATGGGCAAACAGGATGTGGTGTTTGCCGGTGGTGGCGAAGAACTGCATTGGTCGTTATCGGTGTTATTTGATGCCATGGGTGCATTATCATCAAAATATAACGATACGCCTGAAACGGCATCAAGGGCGTATGATGCCACAAGAGATGGATTTGTTATTGCTGGCGGTGGCGGTGTTTTAGTCATCGAAGAACTGGAACATGCTAAAGCCCGTGGGGCCAAGATTATTGCAGAATTAGTCGGTTATGGTGCGACTTCTGATGGTTATGATATGGTTCAGCCTTCAGGAGAGGGCGCGATTCGGTGTATGCAGCAAGCGATGGCAACGGTAAGCGGTGAAATTGACTATATCAATGCACATGGTACCAGTACACCGGTAGGTGATACCCGAGAACTTGAGGCTTTACGGCAAGTCTTTGGTGCGGATAATGTGCCTAAAGTGAGTTCTACCAAATCCTTGACCGGACACGCTTTGGGTGCTGCCGGGGTGAATGAATCCATCTACTCTTTATTAATGATGGAAGAAAACTTTTTATGTGAATCTGCTAATATCAGCCAATTGGACCCTGGTGCTGAAGGTGTTCCCATTGTCAGAGAACGCCAGGATAACCTGACATTGAATACCATTATGTCCAACAGTTTTGGTTTTGGCGGGACGAATGCCACACTTATCTTTCAACGATATAACGGTTAAAACGAATGTATTTTTTTGCATGAAAGTGAGCGTGTAATCACTTTGATGAGAATTGTAGCGTGGGCTTCAGTCCGTAGCATCTTTTGTAATTGATCGCATGGCGGACTGAAGTCTGCGCTACAAACCCAACTTTTTTCCTATTCCCGATTTTGATTCTACATAGCCTTTTTTTAATTTATTTTCTGCTTTATGTCCAACCCCGTACAAAAATCCCGAACCGAGTTTAATAAACTGCAAAAACGCCTGCGTAGGAATGTAGGTGAAGCCATTGCCGATTACCAGATGATCGAAGATGGTGATAAATTGATGGTGTGTTTATCGGGGGGCAAAGATTCTTTTGTGATGCTGGATATTTTGCTGAATTTACAAAAAACAGCCCCTGTTTCATTTGAAATACTGGCGGTCAATCTTGATCAGAAGCAACCGGGTTTTCCGGAACATATTCTGCCTGCTTATTTAACATCAATAGGCGTACCATTTCATATCATTGAACATGATACCTACAGTATTGTAAAAAGGATTATTCCCGAAGGTAAAACCACCTGTAGTTTATGTTCACGTCTGCGTAGGGGAACCCTTTATGGCTTTGCCAAAGAACATGGGATCACTAAAATTGCATTGGGACACCATCGCGATGATATCCTGGAAACCTATTTTCTGAATATGTTCTTTGCTGGAAAATTAAAAGCCATGCCACCGAAACTATTGAGTGATGATAAGCAAAATATAGTTATCAGGCCTTTGGCTTATTGCAAAGAGAAAGACATCAGTCAGTTTGCTGCAATCAAGGATTTCCCTATTATTCCTTGCAATTTATGCGGGTCACAGAAAAATCTGCAACGACAAGCCATGAAAGAGATGTTATCCGGCTGGGACAAACAATTTCCTGGTCGTCTGGAGACTATTTTCGCCAGTTTAAAAAACATCGCGCCTTCGCAAATGGCGGATACCCAATTGTTTGATTTTGTGGGTCTGGAAACCAGCGACAATCATGAGCCGGGCGTTATTTCTGATGATGCAGGACTGGATATATTAGCACGCTAAGTTGCTTTACTGCTCGGCTCAAACGCATGGGTTTTTCCTTTGGGTTGCTCAATTCTATCGCTCAGGCGGATGAATTTTGTGGGTTATCAGCACTTAAGCGCTCAGGCTGAATAAGGTTTCCTGCTCAGCATTAAACCTACATGACCCTGCTTAAACAAATGGCTAGACCGGGGTAAAGAGCACTTGATGATGTGCCTTAGAAAGGAACATCATCAAAATCATCAAAACTACTGGGGCTACTCGTAGCGGCTGAGGGTTGTTGATGATTTTGTTGCGCTGGGGCAGGTTCGTTACGTTTACCCACAAGATCAACAATATTAGCGTTTAATTCCAGGCTGGTTCGGGTCGAGCCATCATTTGCCTGATATTCCCGTTGGCTTAATTCACCAGACACAAAGACTTGTTGACCTTTTTTCAAGTAATTCTGAAAGGAACCTTCTGCTCTTTTACCCCATAAAGCCACTCTGATCCATAAAGTTTGCTGTCTGTCACCAAAGCCAATGTTATTGGCAACTGTGACATTTAAAACAGATTGTCCAGAAGGGGTTGTTCTGACTTCGGCATCTCGACCTATAGTTCCTGTAAAGCTAAACACATTACTCATTATTGATATCTCTCCGTATTGTTTAAGGTAAGCACATTATACTCTGTTTAATTAAGAGCTAAGTGGCTCAATGATAGCTTGCCAGCAGTAGAAAAACCAGCAAAGCAAGGGGTGGGTTGTAAGGTGCTGTATTTTTAGTGTGTTGAATGCCCCGAAGCGTATAAATATGAAATTGCCGGAAAAATGACAGAGATCGAGGGCTTGGTACTTGTTTAACCATTCGAGGGAGCACTATTCTGGCTGCAGGGAGAGAGTCCGGCCTTAGCCTATGTACTCAATTCGTGGCCTTTTGCATTATTTGGCTATGGGGTTTTCTGAGCTTGCTGTGCGTAGCCGGGGTGTTTTGGTGGTAGGCATGCTTTTCTGGTCAAGCATGCCTGTGATGTTATGCAGAATATGCCAGTGGTGGTTGATTGGGGTATTAACGAGTTGAATGTCGCTTCTCCTGGAAGGAGAAGCACTTGTTAGCCATTTAATAATGGATATCAACGATGTAATAAAGTGTTGGCTGAATTGTGTTCTTAACGTGCACTTCATCGTCGATGGTTTTTTTTAACATGGCTTTCGCAAGCGGTGAATCCATGCTGATAAATTCTTTTTCAAAACTATGTTCATCTGGGCCGACAATACGATAGCTTACTTCTGTGTTATCCGTTTTTGCAAGGGTAACCCAGGCACCAAAATAGATAAGGGTCTGGTTGTCTGGTTTATGGTTGACAATGGTCAGCGAGGGCAGGCGTTTTTGTAGAAAATGAATACGGCTATCAATGCCGCGTAATTGTTTTTTACGGTATATATATTCCGCATTTTCAGAGCGATCGCCTTCAGCGGCAGCGGCAGTAATTGCTTTCACCACACCTTTACGTTTCTCCCATAAACCTTTTAATTCAGATTCCAGGACCTGATAACCTTCAGGGGTGATATAGGGTGATGATTTTTCTTTTGGTGGTTTCCAGCGTGACATGATGGCGTATAATGTTACATTTTTTTGATTCAAGATTGATTATTATATGAAAATTTCCGACAAAATGGCTGTTTCTATTCATTATACTTTAACCAATAGCGCGGGTGAAAAGCTGGATAGCTCTCGCGGTGAAGAGCCGATGGTTTATCTACACGGCTATGGTCAAATTATTACGGGGCTTGAGAATGCTTTAAAAGGCAAAGAGATTAGGGATAAGTTTAACACCACTATTGCCCCTGCGGATGCCTATGGTGAACTGAGGGAAGACATGCTTAAAGTGGTACCTATGTCTATGTTTGAAGGCATGGATAAAGTTGAGGTAGGTATGCAGTTTCATGCCGATGCCAACGAGGGTGTAGATGTTGTTACCGTCACCAAAATTGACGGCGACCAGGTCACGATTGATGGTAACCACCCTATGGCAGGGGAAGCATTAACCTTTGACGTTGAAGTGATGGATATTAGACCGGCAACAGCAGATGAATTAAGTCATCAACATATTCATGGTGAAGGCTGTAATCATTAATTTTTATCGGCTAGATTTTCTAAGCGGGGTTTAATCAAGCTTAGAAAGCAGGCAGCAGCGATACCAGAAGAAGCAAATAACATACACATCACCATAATCTGGTATCGGGCGGCTATGAAAGGGGAAACCCCGGATAAAATCTGACCGGTCATCATGCCCGGCAAAGAAACCAGTCCCACAGCAAGCAGAGTATTTATAGTCGGAATCATGGCGGCGTTAAAGGCATGATTTCTCGATTTAATATAACTGGCATTGTTTTTATATTCTGAATCAAAGCGTTCGGCGGCCAGGCTAATACTGGTCATTGAATTAGCCAGAATCATTCCACCTAATGGAATGATATAACGGGACTGATACCAGGGGTTTAGTTCTAAGACGCCTACTACTATGACAAATAAGGTGAAGCCACTGGCAGCAATGAGTGAGAAAATGGCATTTTTCAGCCATAATCTGCGTTGCTGTTTAACAGTGCCTAAAGCTATCCAACTTGCAAAAACCAGCATTATAGTTAGTATTAACAATGTGACTTGAACGGAGTTCGAGGCAAAAATAGCATTTAAAAAATAGCCTACTACTAATAGCTGGAGTAGCATCCTACTGATGGCAATAACTGCCTGCGTGGTTTGCAGTTTCCATTTAAAGAGGATGACTAATACCAGCGCAACAGGTATTAGCGTGTAGGCCAGATTACTTAGGGGGATAGTTTGAATATTGTTCATGCGGTTTTTGGAGAGTTTATGCGATACCTGATTTTACTATGTCTGCTGGTGCCTTTTCATGCATTTGCTGAAACGTCACTATGGAAGGTGAGTAAGGCAGGTTCTGAAATATTTATTGGTGGGACTATTCATGTATTAAGTATCAGCGATTACCCTTTGCCCGAAGAGTTTGAACAAGCGTATCAACGGGCAGATATGATTGTTTTTGAAACGGATCTGGCAATCATGGCACAACCCGAAGTACAGCAGCAATTCTTACAACGGGTAATCTATCGTAATGGCAGGACCATTGAAGACTATGTACGGCCTCAAACTTATCAAATACTAGTTGATTATGTTGCATCTACAGAATTAAGGATGGAGGCTTTAAAATCATTTAAACCGCCGTTGCTGATGATTACATTATTAATGGCCGAGCTAAATCGCCTGGGAATGGCAGATATTGGAGTAGATGATTATTTTAACCAGAAAGCCAGAGTAGATGGCAAGGTGCTAGGAGAGCTCGAAAGTTTTCAGGTGGAGTTATCTGTTATCGAAAAGATGGGAAAAAATCATGAAGATGAAATGATTTTGAGTACGATTAAAGAGATGAAGGAGCTGTCTTCGGTTATGCATGAGTTGAAGCAGGCCTGGAGATCTGGGAATTTATTTTTGCTGGAAAAAATTGGAATTTCTGATATGAAAGTAGAATATAAAGATTTGTATCAATTATTGTTAGTGAATAGAAATAAGGCCTGGATGCCTAAAATTGAAGCATTTCTGAAAACACCGGAAATAGAGTTTGTTTTAGTGGGCGCGCTGCATCTAGTCGGCAGTGATGGCATTATTTCGAGATTAAGAGCAATAGGTTATAAGGTAGAGCGGTTTAAGCCTTAAGCGTGGGTCTGAGGTAGCGGTTATGAATGTCATGGGTTTTATTTTTATGGCGCTATCAATTCCTGAGAGGGTGAGCAGGGAACAAAAAGGCATGACTTTACCCGTTATAGATGTGCCGGCTATCAGGTGACTGAGATGCTCCACTGTTAATGTGACCGGGGTGAAACGTCGTTTGGCTTGAACTCCGGGCTTGTCGATGTCGAATTCTTACACGGCCTATAGCAGAGGGCATTGGATAAGCATGTTGCTCGCGCCAAAAGTATCGATCGCTCAATGCTTCCGAGTCCTGTTAAAACAGTGAACCGGATGCCATGGTCGTCAGGGGGAATAGAGGTGCTGAGGTCGCTAGCCGATGACACTGATTTCGCCAGTCAGGTGGCCATTCTTATGGTCGGACAAATGATATGTCACTGATGCACTACATGAGAGGGATGTCAGTTGCTCATCAGCGCAGTGATTTTTTTATGATATGGGACAAAAAACCGTTTGTACAGATTTAAACAAACCAAGGCTAAATCAGCAAAGTTCTGCCATAGTTCGGTGTTAACGCTCAATGTGAAATTGAACATGTAGTCATGAAGGCTGTCGAACCTGCAACGCTGAAAGATAATGAAAATTGAGTTAAAAATGTCGATGAAGCGCCTTCTATCGACATATATTGCAGGAACAACCACTATGGAATGATGTGGGTATGTGAAACGGAATTACTTTCGCCAATAAACGGGAGTCAAGGTGGAGTCATTGACCAGCAAAACCTGTGTTGCTTGTAGACTGGGTGCGCCACTTGCGAGCAAAGAAGAAGTCCATGACTTTATGCCGCAACTACCCAACTGGGCCATTGTTGAGGAACATGAAGTAAAACGTTTAAAGCGGGTTTTCAGGTTTAACAATTTTATAGAGGCGATGGTATTTACCCAAAAAGTTGCTAACCTTGCTGAAGATGAAAATCATCATCCTGCTATTGTGACTGAATGGGGCAAAGTCACCGTTTGCTGGTGGTCACATAAAATAAAAGGCTTGCACGTTAATGATTTTATTATGGCCGCTAAAACCGATTCATTATGAACTTGCAGAATGCGCGTGTTAAAAAGAAAATAATAATGGATATCACATTAAATCATACCATTGTTGCTTCCAAAAACCATATGGCGTCAGCCAGATTTTATGAGAAGATTTTCGGTTTTGAATTTATTAAAGAGTGGGGGCGTTTTGCAGTCATTAAGGTCAATTCAACCTTAACACTGGATTTCGACACGAAAGAAAATTTCTCCAGAAATCACTATGCTTTTAAGGTTAACGAACAACAGTTTGATGAAATATTTGAGCGCCTGGGATCAGATAATATTAGTTTTGGCAGTGGTCCCTGTTCCAGCAATGATGGCAAGATAAATAATAATTATGGAGGGCGTGGCGTATATTTTGAAGACCCGAATGGTCATTTGCTCGAAATAATAACAACGGATTACATCATGGATTAAATGGTTTCCAACAAGGCGTTATCCCGGCTATTGGTTTTTGTTTACCGGAACATTAACGCTGGATGAGAAGTTGGCGAGGCGTTCGTCAATCATTTTCCATGTCCTGAGCCGAAGATGATTGTGGGAGCATTCAGCGATGTCATTGCTAATGTTGATGCTCAGAGGAGATTGCAGCGATGATGAGACAGTTAAGCCGCTGTAGTCCATTTTTTACAGATATTGATGCTTACAGCCGTCGTCTGTACGGTGGATAAAATGGCCGCGGAGATTCGCATATAAATGTAGGTTGGCCGGACTGGCCGGCCAGAAAACAGGCCTGTCATCGCAGGCGAATTGAGTTTATCCTGCTGAGGGGCTATGTTATTTTATGAATTATACCCAGCCAGATCTTCCGGTAAAACAGACTCTGTTTTTATTGTGCGATAACGCGTGTTTATACATCGATATTAAAGCTAGAAGTTATGTCGAAACAACTTCTTAAACTCTATCCGCTGAGTACTCAGCAACATCCTCTGCAAGGCTTATACCTGACTCACCGGCTCAATACCTTGGGCAGCACGACGGCTCCCTTTCTCTACGCTAATTTTCTGTCCAGTCTGGATGGTCGCATAGCGCTTAAAGATTCCGTACAAAACCAGCCGTCTTATATCCCCAAACAGCTGACCACGGCTTCAGACTTTAGGCTGTTTATGGAATTACATGCACAGGCAGACTGCCTTATTACGCATGGCGGGTATATGCGAGCTCTCAGTGAAAAAAGACTGGGTAATATTTTGCAGGTTAAAAATGAGGAGCTAGTTGAGTGGCGCTGCAATAACGGGTTGAAACCACAGCCGGCAGTCGTCATTGCCAGTGCAAATTTGGACTTTCCGATCCCCCCGAGTCTGAGAGAAAATCATCAGGATTGTTTTATTGCTACCGGAAAAAATGCGGATGTTGAGCGTATACGCTACTGGCAAGATCAGGGATACAGAATTCTGTTCTCCGGTGAAGAGCAAATGGTTCAGGGTGCAGCATTAATTCAACAACTGAAAACACTGGAATACAAAAGCATTTATCTCATCGCTGGCCCAAAAATGCTTGGCACCATGATCAGAGAAAAACAGCTTTCCCGCATTTACCTGACGGTTACTCATCAATTCATTGGCGGACTGGATTTTCATACTTTATGGTCAGGTCCTGCGCTGACAGAGGAAACGAAGCTGAGGCTTAAATCACTCTACTATGAACAGGGTTCACCGTCTGGTTCCGGTCAGTTTTTTATGTATTTCGATTTACAGCAGACGCTTCAGACTTAATGCTGCAGTGTTTGGGGAAAGGCCGGCGACATACAGCGCTGTTTACCGGCTGTTTTTAGCTAAAACTGAACATACTGTTTTTGTCACTGTCTCTTTAAGGGCTATGGCTATTTGACCCCGCATCCGGTGGTCTGGGGATAATATGACTCAGGGTAAAGGTAAAATTTGTGTTTATTATGATGGGGCCTGTCCAGAATGTGTCAAACATATGAAAAGTTTGCAGCTAATGCAGGTGATTATATTTGCTGGATAGACATCACCGGTCAGGAACACATGTTATGTGAATTGGGTATTGATCCCGATAAAGCATTAACCGAATTACATGTGAAAGATGAGAATGAGGTTATTCTTTCTGAGTTGGATGCATATATTCTATTAATGGCTATGGTCCCTGTGTTACAACCCATAGCCTGGTTGATTGGCCGACCATTGATCAGATCGGTGGTCGCCAGCATTTATCACTGGCAGGTAAATCGCAGACTTTCTCAAGGCGGGCGGCTATAGCTTGGTATCGAGTTAAACTTTTTGGCAAGGCAATTTTAATTTTTTTATTGAAAAGGCTATGATGATGAATACGGATATAAATAATGACGAAGTGATTAAAGTACTGAATGAAATTCTGGAAGCAGAGCTAGCAGGTGTGGTTCGCTATACTCATTATTCCCTGATGGTTTTTGGTTTTGGTCGTATTCCCATTGTTTCCTGGATGCGAGGCCAAGCAACTGAATCCTTACTCCATGCCACAGAGGCGGGGGAATTAATTACCTACTTAGGGAGTCATCCTTCACTGGGTATTGGCTCCTTATTAGAGACGCATCGTCACGATATTGGCGATATATTAAAAGAGTCGCTGGAACATGAAATGCTGGCTTTATCGGAATACAATCAATTGCTGGAACTTGTTAATGGTCGCCATGTGATGCTTGAAGAGTATGCCAGACGCATGATTTCGCTGGAAGAAATGCATTTGGGTGAGGTACGTAAGATGTTACAAAAACCGGGTGGATAAATCTTAGCAGGATGTTTTTATAAAGTTAACCCTATTGGCTATCTGTGCTTGCAATGCCAGGATTGTCAGGCATGGAAACATGCTTGTATTGGATAATCTCTCACCGTGAGGTATTAAAAATGCGTCACGGTTTTGTCTTGCCCAGTTAGCTCAGAGAGAAAATACTAAAGGCATTAAACCTTGGAAGGATGGCAAAGTCAGCGAGTAAACAACCTGGCCCGGGCACCAAGCGATTTACTGATATAAGTGCTGTTTAATAGTCTGGCAAGGGGGAGAAACCGGACATGGAAAATGGATGTCTTTATCGGTAGGGAATATATGGCGATACGGTTGAGCCTTTTTGGGGAAGAAAGGCAAGGTATGATCAATAAAAAAGGAAGCAATTAATTGAAGCAGTCAATACAAATCGCACTTGTTTTTTTAATGGCCATTTGGGCTACTTATTTTTTATCAGCGTTGCTACCGTTACAACAATTTGGTCTGATTCCTAGAACGACCTGGGGGCTGATTGGGATTATTTCGGCACCCTTTTTACACGCTTCCTTACCTCATCTCATAGGCAATTCAATTAGTTTTATCCTGTTTACACTCGCTTTAGCATTACTTGAAGGGGATAAAATGATGGGTAAAGTGATGTTAATGATGATAATCGGTGGTGGCTTGACTTGGTTGATGGGACGCAGTGCCAATCATATTGGTGCCTCAGGTCTAATCTTTAGTCTTTGGGGATACCTGTTATTGTCGGGATGGTTTTCCAGAAAATTAAAATATATGGTGGTTTCAATTATCCTGATGTTTTTTTATAGCGGGATGATTTTTGGCATTTTTCCCGGACAGACCGGGGTATCCTGGGAGGGCCATTTATTCGGTTTTATAGCGGGTATTATGGTGTCCTGGTTATATCATGGAAAAAGACGGGAAATAATATAGATGAGTTTTCATACTTCCCGTCTTTAGCGCTGTTTTAGTTGGTTTTTTTATAGCGGTCCAGAATAGAGGAGGCTGAAGACTGATTACCAATAACGCCTGCTGCGGCAAGTTTGTCGTTTAAATCCCCCCCTGTAGCTTCTTTGGCTAATTCACGAGCCGATTTCATTTTATCTTTACGCTTTTGTTGCTTTGCTTTAATACGTGCCATTGATGCCGAGGCTGAGCGTAATGAGGAGTTGCTGCCTGAAAATTGAGCCGCCGTGGCTGCACTGGCTTGTTGGGCCGCTTCCGTTGATTTAATAATGGAAACTTCGCGTCTTAAGGCGGCCATTTGCTTGGCTGAATCCTTAATAATCGCTTTCAACTCTTTCACTTGTTCGTTATAGGAATCTAAGATGGCCTGATTGCTGTCAAGATTAGTTTCTAGTTCAGCCAATTTCTCAGCTGTTTCCATGGCCAGCGTTTCATTGCCAGCATCTAATAATTTACCAATGGCTTCAGCATATTCCTGCACCGATGCTTTTAAGTCATTCACTTTACGGGCAATGCCTTTTTGTTCGGCCATGACATCGGTCAGCGATTCATTTGCTTTGCGCTGATGTGCTTCAGCTTCTCGAATTTCTTGTTCCATAATACGAATACCTTGAGTATCAACAAAGGCATCATTCGCTTCATTACCATAGCCCTTGATTGTGTTAAATACGTTGTTTAAAAATCCCATAATATTCTCCTGTTAGGCTTTGATTAGGAAGTGTTGACAGACTTCGAGGGCATCCATAATGTTTTCAGATAAAACCAGGATTTCTTCTTGTATTTGACTTGCATCTGATTCCGTAGACATCGCTCCAAAAATTGAATAATTTGCTCCCGTCAGGGCAAATGATGACAGCGGCATGGCCATATTTAACTCTAGCATCATGGTATGTAATGCAGGGGATTGTCCTGCAATAATTTGAGCCTTATCAAACAAGGCAACATTAAACAGTAATTGACTATCACTGGCGGTAGCAAGAATGGCAAACTCTTCAATATCATCACGAATGATGGTGAGCATGGTAAACGTATCATTTTTAGTCTCTGTGACACTAAAACGGTTACCGTCTTCGGTGATGTAGTCGGCTAAAGCGGCTTGAACTTTATCTAGGCTGTTATTCATACTTGTTTCCTATGGGCAATAAAAAAAGTGCTAATTTTTTCTCCTGTATAACATTTAAATAGGGGCTATGTTATGAATTTTCAATGGCTTTGTTTCCGCGATGTAGAAAAGTTATTTCTTCGCTACCGCCAAAATACTGTTTAAGCAGACTAATGACCGGATCAGCTTGCATATCGCCACAAACAAAAATATCAAAGGCGGCAAATTTATTTTCCGGCCATGTGTGTACTGAAATATGAGACTCAGCGAGACAGGCGATGCCAGTGATGCCTGAAGGGTGGAAATGATGGAAGTTCTCAAACAGCAAGGTTGTGTTAGTTTGTTTGATAATGTCATGAATGGCCGCTTTCATTAAAGGCAGGTCATTAAGATGCTGCGCATCATAAAGATCAATGATGAGATGCTTGCCATTGGGTTTTAAAGGTTTATTATGCACAACGGTGTTTAAGATATTAGATTTGCTAATGAATTTTTACTATAGTAAATGCTGCCGATGGATTTTACCAATCCATATCTTTACTGCCCTGATCTCAAATGTTATTAAAAGGTGGGGC
>Ga0310122_10000969_pt1 | contig 18366 bp, 16 predicted proteins | sample CB6_Bottom_1051__FD_203503 | JGI IMG/M metagenome (GOLD analysis project Ga0310122, IMG submission 203503) | Marine microbial communities from Western Arctic Ocean, Canada - CB6_Bottom_1051 | ecosystem: Environmental > Aquatic > Marine > Oceanic | place: Canada: Western Arctic Ocean | collected...
ATCCATCTCGTCTACAACGCGCTGGGCCCCAGCCAGGCCCCCGCCATCCGCGAACTCGTCTCCCTGGATCACGAAATCGGCTTCCACTACGACGCCACGGTCTACGACGGCCTGGACCGGGCCGAACAACGCGGACGACTTCGAGCCGACGTGGCACAACTCGAATCGGTCGCCGGCGGATCGATCGATTCGATCGCGATGCACAATCCCTCGTCTTCAGTCTCCTCGGACCCCTTCCTCTCAGGCGAGGAGTTCCACAACGCCTACAACCCCGACCTGATGGCCGATGCCTGCTACACCAGCGACAGCTGCCGCGCCTGGCGTCCCGAGGGCCTGGCCGCCTGCTTCGACTTAGACATTCCGCTGGCCTATCTGCTGATCCACCCCGAAGTCTGGACCACCCGGCCGATTCCGGCCTGGCGAGACCTCCTGGATCACCTGCAGGCACAGTTGGCCGCCGAGTCGTTCCCCGAACGACTCGATGTGGCCGCACTGTGGCACAAGCACCCCGCGCGGGCCGCACACGACCGTCGAGTTGCACAGTCCGCCGGGCATGACAGGGCCCCGATCGGATCACCGTCATCCTGACAAACTCATGAATTCGCCACCTGACCCCCTGACCGTTCTGCTGACCTCCGCCGGAGGCCTCGGCTATCCCGGCGTCATCGACAGCCTCAGGCTGGCCGCCCAGCCCATCACGATCCTGACCGCCGACATCCAGCCCGACATCCTCTGTGCCCGATTCTCCGATGGACACCATCAATTGCCGCGAGGCGATAGTCCCGAGTACATCGACCGGCTGGCCGAGGTGTGTCGGGCCGAGACGGTCGACGTGGTCCTTCCCGGCAGCACCCCTGAAATCCTGGCTCTGGGCCGCGAGTCGGACCGCTTCCGCCAGGCCAGCCCTCGCACCCGTGTGGCCTCGTCAACGCTCGAGGCCACGCTGCGGTCCCTCGACAAGGGCCGCTGTTACCGCGAGCTCGACCAGGTCGGCCTGGCGATTCCCAGGCACCACACGGTGCACACCTGGGCCGAACTGGCCGCGGCGGCCAAAGAACTCGGTTACCCCGCTCGACGGGTCTGTCTCAAGCCAGCCTCGGCACCCTCCGGCGGAGGCCGCGGCTTCTGGGTCCTGGATGATACGCTCGACCGGGTCGCTGACACCCTCGAGTCACGCCCCGGATCGCACACGACCACGCTCGAACAACTCGAACTCCGACTCGGTGATGCCGCGACTTTGCCCGAGTTGCTCGTGATGGAGTATCTGCCGGGGGAGGAATACAGCGTCTACATCCTGGCCGAGACCGGCCGCATGCTGGCCTGTGTCACTCAGCGTCGAGACGACCTGATGATCTCCTATTCGTTCAGTGCCACGGTGGTGCGCGAGCCCGATGTCGAACGGCTCTGTCGTGACATCGTCGAAGAGCTTGGCCTGCACTCGTTGGTCAACGTGCAGGTGCGACGCGACGATCGTGGCCAGCCCAGGCTGGTCGAAGTGAATCCGCGTGTCGGTGGCAGCGTGGTGCTGGCAACCGCCGCCGGAGTCAATCTGCCGCTGCTGGCCGTGCTGCAGGCCGTCGATCAGCTTCCTGCACACATCCCCAAACCACGAACCGGGTCCCGGATGCGGAGGTTCTGGAAAGAGCACTTTGATGTGCCGGGGCAACAGGGGCACGAGCGGCAAGAGGGGCAGGGCGGATACGAAGGGCTGCTCGACCAACTGGACTCCTCGGCGACGCCCACAGAACAGGAAGTCTCACGATGAGTCACACGGCCCAGTCGCGTCGCTGGTCTTTGTATCGGGAACATTTCCTGGACGGCCTGTGGCACGTCCACACACCTCGTACCGACGGCCGCTCGGACGTGGCCGATTACGTCGAAGTGGCCAGGGAACTCGGCATCGACTTCATCGCCTTCACCGAACACGTCGCTGAGACGTTGACGTATTCGTTCGAGGAGTTTGCTGAGGAAATCGGTCGTCAGCGGAAGTCCTTTGACGGCACTTTGCTGGTCGGGGCCGAGGCGAGGATCGTTGATTCCAGCGGCCGACTGGCCATCCCCGACTCGATCGTCCCCCAACTCGATTTCCTGTTCTGTGCCGTTCACCGCCGATTCTTCGACACCGCCGATGAGTTCATTTCCGGAGTCACCGCGGCGTTGGCCCGGCCCGAAGTCGACGCCTGGGCCCATCCGCTGGGATGCCTCGATCGCTGCAACCTGGTCCTCGACGACAACCAGCTCGACCGACTCGCCGCCGCGGTGATCGACAGCGGAGTCGCCATCGAACTGAACCTGCAATACGGTCCTCCGCCTGGCGAGTTTCTACAACGCCTGCCCGCTGTCGTGCCGCGAATCGTCGGACTCGACGCACACTCGGTTGACCACGTCCGGTCCCGCTGGCCCATGATCCCGGCGCTCCTGGCAGAGACCTCCCGTCACACTCCTCACCCGCTGACCCGCTGACCCGCTGACCCGCTGACCCACTGGACTCAAGTGCTTTCCATCCGAGTCATGCCCTGCCTGCTGCTGCGAAATCGCGGACTTGTCAAGACGATCAAGTTTCGTGATGCCAGCTACATCGGTGATCCGGTGAACACGGTGAGGATCTACAACGAGCAGGAGGTCGATGAACTGGTCTTCCTGGACATCACGGCCACAACCCAAGAGAAGGAGATCCAGTTCGAGGTCATCGATGAGATCGCCGGCGAGTGCTACATGCCGGTGACCTACGGCGGCGGCATCCGCTCGGTGGACCAGATGTCGAAGATCTTCTCACTCGGTGTCGAGAAAGTCGTCATCAACAGCGCCGCGGTCGAGACTCCCGAGTTGATCAGCGAAGCCGCACGGCGTTTTGGCAGCCAGAGCATCGTGGTTTCGATGGACGTCAAGCGTCGTTTCCTGGGCGGCTACGAGATCTACACTCACGGCGGAACCCGACGCACTCGACTCGATCCGATCACACACGCCAAACGGATGTCCGCGGCGGGCGCCGGCGAGCTGCTGGTCACCTCGATCGACCGCGACGGCACCATGTCAGGTTACGACCTCGAATTGACCAGGGCCGTCAGTGACTCAGTCGAGGTCCCGGTGATCGCCTGTGGCGGGGCCGGTTCGATCGACGACTTCGGTCTCGCGGTTCAACAGGGAGGCGCCTCGGCCGTCGCCGCCGGCAGCCTGGTCGTCTACCAGGGCACCAATCGAGCGGTGCTGATCAACTTCCCGGCCCGAGAGGAACTGGAATCCGTCCTGGCCTGACCTGGCCGCACTACCCCATGGGTACTTCCCGCATGACGACGATCCCCGACACATCCCCGCTCACCGCCTCCGACGTCGACCCCCAGGCCGACGTGGTCCCGGGCACACTGAGACGCTGTGCGCGTTGCCTGTATGACGAAGGGACTCCCTCGATTCGCTTCGACGAAGCCGGCGTCTGCAATTACTGCAAGATCCACGACGACCTGGATCAGCAGTACCCCACCGGCGACGAGGGAGAAGCGCGATTGCAGAAGATCGCCAGCGACATCCGCCGCGGCAGTCGGCGTCGAAAGTACGACGTGGTGGTCGGAGTCAGCGGAGGCTGCGACTCGTCGTACATGCTGCTGAGGACCAAGCAGCTGGGCCTCAGGCCCCTGGCCGTCCACTTCGACAACACGTGGAATTCGGCCATCGCCACCCAGAACATTCGCAACGTCCTGAAGATCCTCGACGTCGATCTCTATACCTACGTCGTCGACAACGAGGAATACGACGACATCTACCGCTCGTTCCTCGCAGCGGGTGTCCCCGACATCGACACACCGACTGACATCGCGCTGGCGGCGGTGCTGTACCGAGCGGCCGAAGAGCACGGGATCAAGTACATCTTCGAGGGCCACTCGTTCCGGACCGAGGGCATCGCGCCGATCGGGTGGATCTACATGGACGGCAAGTACGTCGAGAGTGTCCAGAAGGCCTACGGCTCCCGCCCGCTCAAGACCTACCCCAACCTCTGGCTGTCCTCGTTCCTGAAGTGGAGTGCCCTGAGGCGGATCCGGCGGATCCGGCCGCTGTACTACATCGACTACAACAAGGAGGCGGCCAAGGAACTGATGACCCGCGAACTCGACTGGACCTGGTACGGAGGCCATCACCTCGAAAACCGATTCACCCAGTTCCTGCACAGCTACTTTCTGCCCAACCGCTTCGGTGTCGACTTCCGGGTCCAGGGACACTCGGCACTGGTCCGCTCGGGACAACTCGAGCGCGAGGAGGGGCTCAGGCAACTCGCAGAGCCCCACGTCTTCGATCCCGACGTGGTGACCCTGCTCAAGAAGAGACTCGGTTTCAGCGACGTGGAATTCGAGCAACTGATGACCCAGCCGGTCCGCAGCTACCGCGACTTCAAGACCTACAAGCCGCTGTTTGAACGCATGCGACCCTTCTTCTGGGTGCTGGCCAAGTTCGACCTCGTCCCCTGGAGCTTCTACGTCCGCTACACGTCGAAATCGAACATCTGAACCCGGCGACCACCCTTTTTCAGACACGCCCCGACACGCCCCGACACGCCCAGACACGCAAAGGCACTCCAAGACACCCACCGTGACCCGACTCGCCAAGATGATCCTGTTCTATCCGCTGCTGGTCGCCGCGATCGGCCTCGTGGCGGTCGTGGCTCGAGTCACCCGCTGGCCCAGACGCTGGGCCCGGCGTCGACCTCGCATCATTCGAGCCCCGCGTCCCATGGTCGGGCTCTCCTACATCCGCGACGCCGACCGACTGCGTGGCTACAGCAGCGACCTGGTCGTCACCGAACTGGACCGCTGGGACTACCCCTATGTCTTCGAGGAGGAAGTCGACCGCGTGGTCGATCTCTCGGGCCACCGGCCGTTGCTGACTCGAGTGCGATTTCTGCTGGAGCTGATGTTCGGGTACGACATCCTGGTGACCTACTACAACTGTTCGTTCTTCAAGACCGAGCTGCTCAGGTCGGTCGAACTGCCGCTGCTGAAGCTCTCGGGAATCAAGCTGATCGTGGCCAGTTATGGCAGCGACGTCACCCTGTTCGATTCTCCGCCGACCCGCTTCGACTGGGTCGGTCGCCGCCTGCTCGACTATCCGCCCAAGGGGTCCCAGGCCGAGCACGACGGTCGGATCTCCCAAGGAATCCGTCGCTTCACCCGCTGGGCCGACTTCCGCATCGCCGGAGACTACGTGCTGACCCCCTTCGTCGGAGTCTACGACCTGGTCTTCAAGTACTTCCCGATCGACTGCCGGACCTGGCAACCGGTTCAGCGCACTGCAACCGGCCCACCACGGATCATCCACGCCCCCAACCACCGGCACATCAAGGGCACCGCCACTCTCGAACAGACCTGCCGCGAGCTGGCCGAAGAGGGAGTGCCGTTGGAGTACCGGATTGTCGAGGGGGTGCCACGCAACCAGGTGCAGGACCTGTATTGCCAGGCCGATCTGCTGGTCGAAGACCTCTGCTCAGGTGCCTCGGGACTCAATGGCCTCGAGTTCCTCGCGCTGGGCAAACCGGTGCTCGTGTACGTCAACTCCCAACAACTCGCCGACCCCGCCTTCGACCTGCCGCTGGTCAACACCAACATCGACAACGTCGCCGACGTGCTGCGGGCGGTGCTCGGGGTGGCGGCCCTGCGAGATCGACTCGGCGCCGCGGGGCGACACGCGGTCGAACAGTTCCAGTCGTTCTCGGCCATCTCGGAGGTCTGGCAACGGATCTACGAACACCTGTGGCAGGGCAGCCCCCTGGACCTCGAGTCGACTCGACACTTCGGACCCAACCGTCAACCGCACAGCCGCAGTGAAAACCCGCGCCACGCCGAGTTCTGGCCCGTTCCCGTCGACGACCTGCTCAAGGACATCCGACTCGCGATCGATGGAACCCACTCCGAGCCTCACTTGAATTCCGCCCAGCCCCACTCGAACGGACTCGAAAACCTCATGACTGAATCGGCCGTCCCACCGGAGCAAGGCTCGTAATGCGGATCGCCGTCTGTGTCTCGGTCTTTCCCCCTCGCTACGAGTCCTTCGTGGTCAACCAGGTGCGGGGCCTGATCGAGTCGGGGCACCAGGTGCAGGTCTTCGCACGCCGGCGGGGAGACTCGCAGCACCTGTTGCGAAACGGCGAGGCCAACCTCTTCACGGCTCGGACCCACTACCGCCCGCAGATCCCCACGCGGCCATTCCCCAGGCGACTCAAGGCGATCGCTACCGCGGCCTGCTTCGGCTGGCGAGCCCCGTCGCTGTTGTGGCAGGCCTCACGATCGGGAACCGGGTTGTGGTACGACGCGATCCCGTTCCTGGATCACCGCTCCTTCGACATCATCCACTGCCAGCACGGCAACATCGGCCGCACCGTGGCCGGGTTGATCGACTGCGGATTCCTTGAAGGACGACTGCTGACCGCGTTCCGCGGCAGTGATCTTGCCCGAGTTCAAGCCCGACCAGACGACTACCGACTGCTGTTCGACATCGCCGAGCGGATCCTGCCGGTCAGCGAGTCGCTCGCCCGCCAGCTGACCCAATTGGGGTGCCCGGCCGAGAGACTTCAGGTCCACCGATCGGGGATCGACATCGAGAACCTCGACCGATTCCGCCACCGCTCACTCGTGAAATCATCCACGAACTGTCGGCTGATCAGCGTGGGGCGACTGGTGGCCAAGAAAGGACACGACGTGCTGCTCGAGGCCGTCGCTCGGCTGGATGGTGATGTCGAACTCGAGATCATCGGTGACGGCCCGCTGCGAGACTCTCTGGACGCACAGGCCCGCCAACTGGGCCTGACCGACCGCGTCACGTTTTCCGGTTGGCAACCCCACGATACGGTGCTCACTCGAATCGCCGACGCCGACGTGTTGGTCAATGCCAGTCAAACCGCCGCTGACGGGACGCAGGAGGGCATCCCGAACGTGATCAAGGAAGCGATGGCACTGGGCACTCCCGTCGTCGCCACCGACCACGCCGGCACACCCGAGCTGATCGACGATCGGCTGACGGGGTACCTGGTGCCCGAGGCCGATGCCACGCGGTTGGCGACGGTGCTGCAGGAAGTCATCGACTCACCCGCCATCGATCCCGCTCTGCGGGCCGCCGCAAGGCAGCGGGTGCTCGACGAATACAACAGCTCTCGACTCAACCGCGAATTACTCGACCTCTTCGAATCACTCGTCGATCCGCTCCCCCACGCCAGCCAGTCTCGCCCGTGAACTTCAGCGTCATCATCCCGACCCGCGACCGAGCCGAGATCCTGATCCGTGCCATCGACAGTGTCCTGGCGCAGGATTCGGGTGACTTCGAGTTGATCGTGGTCGACGACGGCTCGACCGACGACACATCACAGCGAGTCGCCGAGCGAGCTGCCGACCCTCGATTGCGGTTGATCCAGCAGCCTCGAATGGGCGCGGCGGTGGCTCGCAACACCGGAGCGGAAGCCGCCGGGGGCCGCTTCCTCCTGTTCCTCGACAGCGATGACGAACTGACCACCGATGCCCTGTCGATCTTTGACCGCCTGCTGAGCGACACGCCAACGGCGGCGGTGGCCTGTACCTCGGCTGACGAATTCCTGCACGACGGGAGCTTTCGAAGGCACCTGGCCCCGAGAACCCTCGGACCCGCCTACCACTACCAATCGGGCCAGTTCCTGGCCGGGACATTTGTCGTCGCCCGCGATGTCTTTGAAGCGGTCGGCAGGTTTGCCAGCGCATGCCGCTCGAGCCAGCACAGTGAACTCGCATTGCGCCTGGCCGACCACTGCCAGGAATCCGGCCGCGAGATGATCACCGCCGATCAGACGACCGTTCGCATCCATGCCCACTCGGGAAGTCATCTGCGTGATGATCCCCAGCGATTGCTCGACGGGGCCGAGTTCATTCTCCGCGAGCACCACGCCCGGCTGGGGCGATCTCCTCGGCAGCTGGCAGACTGGCACACCGTCGCAGGAGTCTACTCGACCAGGCTGTCACGTCCCGCCAACGCCAGACGCCACTTCGCCCGCGCGTGGTGGGTGCACCCGGTGCGGCCGCGTCGACTGGCCCGCTGGCTGATCAGTTGTGTGCCGGCCCTGGCCCGTCGCCTCTGGATTCCTCAAACCGTCGCCACGAGTTCCGACGGAGACCCCTCGGTTGATTGAACACGCCTCCCCAAGCGAACCCGCGGTCTCGATTGTCGTCCCGACTTACAACCGCGCCCACCTGTTGCCCCGCTGTATTGACAGCCTGCTGGCCCAGACGAGGACGGACTTCGAGTTGATCGTAGTCGATGACGGGTCAGTCGATGCGACACCCGATGTGCTGGCACGCTATGCCGAACAGGACGCTCGAGTCCGGTCGGTACGGCAGGCCAATGCCGGGGGCTGTGCGGCCAGGAACGCCGGAGTCGTCTCGGCCATCACCCCGATCATCACCTTCCTGGACAGCGACGACGAGGTGCAGCCCGAGTGGCTCGAGGCCCTGCTCGCGCCGCTGTACCGCGGAGCCGATGTCTGTTGCTGTGGTTCTGAAATGAGACGCCCCGACGGCGAGGTCTTCCAGGTACGACGCCCACGCGACTGGTCACCCGGCCTGGCCACCGCCCAGGTCTCCGGCGGGCTGTTCATCTCCGGGACGTTTGCCCTGCGACGGGAATTGTTCGAGGCGGCCGGCGGGTACACCGAAGGGCTGCCCGCCAACCACCACTCCGAATTCCGTCTCCGGCTGCTGCGGATCCTCGTCGAGCGTGGAGGTCGGCTCGACTCGACCGACCGACTGCTGGCGATCGGTCACGAACACACCGGGCCTAACATCCGCAGCAACACCCAGGCCATTTATGACAGTGCCGTGTTCGTGATCGACAAGCACTACGAGCAACTGTGCTGCTGCCCCCGCACGCTGGCCAGCTGGGCCACGGCCGCCGGCGGTTGCGCCGCGAAGCTCGGTCTCTTCTCAGAAGCCCGGCAACGCTTCGGACAAGCCATCCGCCACTACCCCCGTGACACCCGCAACTACCTCCGCTGGGTCGTCTCCAACATTCCAGGCCTCAGACGAATCGCCTGGTCCGACAGCAACCGGTCCTAGCCCGACTCCACGCAGTGCCCAACGCCCCCACTTTTCTGATCACGATCGACACCGAGGGAGACGATCTCTGGTCACGACCCCGGCAGGCCACGACCCACAACGCAGAGTTCCTGCAGCGGTTTCAGCAACTCGCCGAGCAATACGGTCTGAAACCGACCTGGCTGGTCGACCACGACATGGCTCACTGCGAGACGTTCATCTCGATGGGACGTGACGTCTTGAAACGAGGAACCGGAGAAATCGGACTCCACCCGCACGCCTGGAACACCCCGCCCCTTGCTCCCCTATCGACCGAAGACCATCTCCGCCAACCCTTCATGACGTCGTTCTCCGAAGACCTGATTCGCGAGAAGGTCGATCGTCTCGTCTCACGACTCGAATCGGTCTTCGACACTCCGATCACCAGCCACCGTGGCGGTCGCTGGGCCCTCGACGAGCGCTACGCCCGCGTGCTCGTCAATCGCGGCATCCAGGTCGACTGCACGGTGACCCCCGGCCTGGCCTGGCTGGCCCCCGACGGGAGCGGTTGCGACTACCGGAATGCACCCCGGGAACCCTACCTGGCCCACCCCCTTGATCCGGCCCGACCCGGCGACTCGGCTCTGCTCGAACTGCCCATGACGATCCGCCCCACAGGCCCCTCGCGTACCCGGACCCTGCTCCAGGCACTGGGCCCGATGGGCCGCCGAGCCGCCCGTCGACTGACTCCCGAGGCCGATTGGCTGAGACCCGACGGCTTCAACCGGGATCGCATGCGGAAGCTGGTCACACAGGCCGTCGAAGGCCACTGGCCCTACGTCCAGTTCATGCTGCATTCCTCGGAATTGATGCCCGGCGGCAGCCGCCGCTTCCGCACAGCCGGATCGATCCAACGTCTCTACAAACACCTCGATTCGCTGTTCAGCCTCGCTGCCCGCACCTGCCAGGCAGCCACGCTCTCGGAATTCGCCAGCCACTGCCTGCAGTCCCCTTCACCGGCACTCACCCTCACATCGTGATGCACTCGCCAACAGCACCGATCGCAAATCGGCCCCAACGGGCTTTGTGCCTGTTCCTGGCCCTGCCGCAGTCACCGGCCAAGAGCGCCCAGATGCTGGCCCTGCGGCACCTGGCCGAGCGAGGTTGGCAGCCGACCGTGTTGACACTCACCACGACATCTCCCGGCCAGATCGTGGAAGAGTCGTGGCAGGGCCTGAGGGTGATGCGGCTCAGCCCCGCGTCGCAGTCGTGGCGTCGAGCCGTGGCCGTCGCCGATCGCGTCCGTGCCCGTTCCCGTAACGGATTGGCTCGCTGGGCCTGGCGGCTGCTGTCGGTGAGCCTCTCCGGCTCGAACCACTTCGGACACGCCACCGAGGAACTGGTGCAGGTCGCTGATCAACTGCACTCGGCCTCGCCGTTTGCCGCGGTCGTCTCTCTGTACCACCCCATCACCTCACACATCGTCGCCGCTCGACTCGCCCACTCGTGGCAGGTCCCCTGGATCGCCACCGCCAAGGACTTCTACAGCTGGCCCGACCAACACGTTGACAACCGCCTGAGGCGACTGCTCAATCGTCGCCGCAGGCGTCGCGAGGCGGGCCTGCTCGCACAGGCCTCGAAGATCCTCACCGTCAATGACCAGCTCAGCGATTACATCGCCGGCCTGGTCCCGCAGCAAACCGTCGCCACATGGCCTCATTGCTTCGACGAACGGTCCCAGTGCCCGGCCGACGCAGGACCCCCACAGGCCTCCTGTTCGCAACCCTACCGGCTGGTCTCCGTCGGCCTGGTCGACCGGGCTGATGAACCGGGTCTCGAGCTGCTGTTTTCGTCCGTGGCTGACATTCTGAACGACGGACAACTGTCTCCTGATGCCGTGCGATTCCGCTTCGTGGGTCACGGAGCCGATGTCGTCCAACGGGTGGCCGCGAGGTGCGGAGTCGAGCACCAACTCGAGCTGGTTGCTCCGGTGCCTCACGCCGAGGCCGTACAGGAGATGCGGCAGGCCGACTGCCTGCTGTTCCAACAGGTGGCCTGGGGCAGCCGACGTCGGCTGGCCGACTACTTCGGTGCCCGGCGGCCGATTCTCGCGTGGCCGGAATTCCCGTCACAACGGGCCACCACGTCCCAACCGCTGCTGGAACGCTACGGAGCCGTGCACCTGGCCTCCTCGGCCGCATCTCTGAAACACACCCTGCTCGAGCTGGTCCGAAAGGGCCGCACGCACTCCCCTGTGATCGACGATTCCCTGGTCGAAGAGTTTTCATCCTCTTCGCGAGGCCGCGAACTGGCCGCTCATCTCGACGACACGCTCCGCCCTACTTCAGGAATTCCATCATGACTCGCATCGCCGTCATCGGTTGTGGCTACTGGGGCAAGAACCATGTCCGCACCCTGCATCAACTGGGAGTGCTGGCGGCGGTGTGTGACGAGACCGAGGCTGGGCGGATTCGGGCCCAGGAGCTGGCCGGCGGGGTCCCCGTGTTCGACCGCGTCGAACACATGCTCGATCAACTCCCACTCGACGGCGCCGTCATCGCCACGCCGGCCGAAACGCACGCCCGCCTGGCCATCGACCTGCTCACCGCCGGCCTCGACCTGCTCGTCGAAAAACCTCTCGCACTCGACCTCGCCTCGGGGCGGCAGGTACTCGAGACCGCCAACCGCCACGAACGGATTCTCGCCGTCGGACATGTACTGGAATACCATCCCGGCATCGTGAGGCTGCGAGAACTGGTCGAGTCGGGGGAGCTGGGCACGGTCCGCTACGTCTACAGCAATCGACTGAACCTCGGCAAGATCCGGCACGAGGAGAACATCCTCTGGTCATTCGCACCCCACGACATCTCGATCATCCTGCGGCTGATCGGGCGGTTGCCGATCGAGGTCGTTGCCACCGGCGGCAGTTACGTCCAGCCCAACATCGCCGACGTAACCGTTACCCAGATGCTCTTCGACAACGGCGTCCGCGGCCACATCTTTGTCTCGTGGCTGCACCCCTACAAGGAGCAGAAACTGATCGTCGTCGGTTCAAAACGGATGGCGGTCTTCGACGATGTTGCCAAGAGACTGGACCTGTATGACCAGCGGGTCGACTGGGACAACGGGGTCCCGTGTGCGGTCAAGGGCGAGCGGACCGAGATCCCGTTCGACTCGGCCGAACCGCTGATGCAGGAATGCCGCGCCTTTGTCGAGGCGATCGAAACGCGTCAGCCGCCGCTGACTGACGGCCGCAGTGCCCTGGAAGTGCTCACCGTCCTGGCCGCCGCACAGCGATCTCTCTCGACACAGGGAACCAGCGTCCAGCTGCCCTGGGACGCCGCAGACCCACACAGTTCCTCCTCGCTCCCCGACCTGCTGACCTCGCGACACCACTAGACAGTCTTTTGTTTTCGCCTTCGCCTTCGCCAAAAACCATCCGCCAGGACACCCACTGATGGCCACCACGAATCCAGCCGCTGATACCGATGTCTTTGTGCATCCCAGCAGCATCGTCGATGCTCACGCCTCGATCGGCCCCGGCACCCGGATCTGGCACTTCTGTCATGTGATGTCCGGAGCCCGGATCGGCCGCGACTGCTCGCTGGGACAGAACTGCTTCGTCGCCTCGGGAGTCGTGATCGGCAACAGCGTCAAGATCCAGAACAACGTCTCGCTTTATGACGGGGTCGTACTCGCCGACCACGTCTTCTGTGGACCCTCGATGGTCTTTACCAACGTCATCAACCCCAGGTCCGCAATCGAGCGCAGATCCGAGTTCCTTCCCACCCGCGTCGCAACCGGAGTCACCATCGGTGCCAACGCGACGATTGTCTGCGGACACTCGATCGGGGCCTACGCCTTCATCGGAGCCGGTGCCGTGGTGGTTGCCGACGTCCCCGAGTACGCCCTGATCCTGGGAGTCCCCGGCCGGGTGGCCGGCTGGATGAGTCGAACCGGGCAGCGGCTGGAATTCGGTCCGACCGGCCACGCCGTCTGCTCCGAGACGGGCGAAATCTACCAGCTGCTCGACCAGTCCACCGTTCGCCGTCTCGAGTCCTCTCCCCTCCAAACACCACTCGTCCCCCAGGGGGCCACCCGATGAGTACCACCACGCAACAGACACTCGTGCCGCTGTGCGATTTGGCCGCACAGTATGCCGCGATCGGTGACGAACTTCATGCCGCCATCGACGACGTGCTCGCCTCGCAACGATTCATCATGGGGCCTCAGGTCGGGCGTCTCGAAGAGACGATCGCACAGGCCTGTGGTACCGATCACGCGATCGGCTGCTCCTCGGGCAGCGATGCTCTGCTGCTGGCCCTGATGGCGCTGGAACTGGAACCCGACGACGAGGTCATCACCACGCCGTTTACGTTTTTTGCCACCGCCGGTGCCATCGCGAGACTCGGTGCCCGTCCGGTCTTCGTCGACATCCTGCCCGAGACCTTCTGCATCGATCCTGCTGCGGTCCAGGCGGCGGTCGGTCCCAGGACCCGAGCCATCCTGCCCGTGCACCTCTTTGGCCAATGTGCCGCGATGGACGCGATCAACCAGGTCGCAGCCCGGCATGACCTGGCGGTGATCGAGGACGCTGCCCAGGCCATCCTGGCGACCGATCGCGGCCGAGCTGCGGGCTCTCTCGGCACCGCCGGCTGCTTCTCGTTCTTCCCCAGCAAGAACCTCGGTGCCACCGGCGACGGCGGCATGGTCGTCACCTCAGACGACCGCCTGGCCCAGCGAATGCGAACTCTGCGAGTGCACGGAGCCGAGAAGAAATACTTCCACGAGCATGTGGGTGCCAACCTGCGACTGGACACGCTGCACGCCGCGGTGCTGCTGGCCAAGTGGCCGCACCTCCCCGACTGGAATCTCCGCCGAAACCATGCCGCCACAACCTACCGCCGGCTGATTGAAGACTCACCGATTGCCCAACACGTCGTGCTGCCGCACTCTCGCCCTGACGCCGGCCACGTCTACAACCAGTTCGTCGTCCGCGTCCCCGATCGCGATCGGATCGCCGCCGGTCTCAAGGACAAGGGCATCAGCACCGCCATCTATTACCCGCTGCCATTGCACCTGCAGGAGTGCTTCCGGGAGCTGGGCTACTCGAAGGGTTCTCTACCCAACAGCGAGCAGGCGGCCGACGAGGTACTGGCCCTGCCGATCTTTCCAGAACTCACGCTCCAGCAGCAGGAGTCCGTCGTGGATGGACTCGTCGATTTACTGACCTGAGATGACCACTCACAACCACAGATGATTCTCGCATCCAGAAAACTTCGTGTCCTGTGGCTGATCAAGGGCCTCGGTCTCGGCGGCGCCGAGAAGCTGCTGGCCGGATCGCTGGCCCACGTCGACCGCGACACGTTCGACTACGAAGTCGGCTACCTGTTGCCCTGGAAGGACGCGCTGGTTTCCGAAATCGAGGCTCACGACATCCCGGTCACCTGTTACAACCTCCGCTCGCTCGCCGGGCTATCCGCATACTGGAGGGTCTGGCAGCACATCGCTCGCGGCCGTTTCGATGTGATTCACGCCCACCTGCCCCTGGCCAGCCTCCTGGCACGCTGCTGTGGCCGGCTCAGGGGTACACCGGCCATCGTCTACACCGCCCACGGATTGTGGAGTCGCCAGCATCCTCTGACTCGACTGGCCAACCGCACGACCCTGCGTCTGAATCACCGTACGATCGCGGTCTCCGATCAGGTCGCCGCGTCGCTGCCGGGACTGCCGCCTCGTTTGGTCTCGACAATCGAGAACGGGATCGACATCGAGGCGATTGCCTGCCAGGGGGACCAGCGGGCTGCGGTCCGAGCCGAGTTCGGGTACTCCGATTCCACGCCGCTCATCGGCAACGTCGCCAACCTCTCGCCGATCAAACGACACGACCTCCTGATCCGGGCCTTCGCCGGTTTGCACCGCCAACGCAGCGACGCGAGGCTGATCGTGGTCGGCCAGTACCGCGATCGGCTCGAGAAGCTCACCGACCTGGCAACACAGCTGGGGGTTGGCGATGCGGTCCGGTTTACCGGTCCCCGCGACGACGTCGCCCGGATCCTCTCGGCTCTCGACGTCTTCTGCCTCTCTTCAGACAGCGAGGGGCTGCCGGTTTCTCTGCTCGAGGCGATGGCGGCGCGGCGGGCGGTCGTCTGCACCGAAGTGGGTGGCATCCCCGGCGTGATCGAAGACCAGCGCGATGGCCTGCTGGTACCCGCCGACAACGTGGACGCTCTGCATGCGGCCCTCACAAGGCTGGTCGATGACGGCACGCTCCGAGATCAACTCGGTCGGCACGCTCACCAGCGGGTGACCCGCGACTTCGATATCAGTCGCATGGTGCGGGGTGTCGAGGCCATCTATCACTCGCTGTTGCAACCGAAACTCGAGGTCATCGACGCCTGATGGTGCAGATCGTGCCCTACGACCCCGCGAGGAAGTCGGAGATCAGCGAGCTGATGGAACGCACCCTCGGCCTCCGCGCCGGGCGACCCAGGGACGAGGCGTACTGGACGTGGAAGCACGAATTGAACCCCTTCGGCCCGTCGCTGGTGCTGTTGGCCGAGGAGCACGGACGCCTGGTCGGGATGCGTGCCTTCATGAGATGGGAGCTCGAGCTCGGCACGATGCGACTCGCGGCCGGCAAGCCGGTCGACAGTGTCACCGACCCTCAGTTTCAGCGCCGTGGGATCTTCTCACAACTGACTCAGGCGGCTTGCGAGCAGGCACGGTCAGAGGGTATGCGGCTGCTGTTCAATACTCCCAACAGCAACAGCCTGCCGGGATATCTCAAGCTGGGCTGGCAGCAGGTCGGACGCCTGCGGGTCAGACTCGATCTGCTGAGACCCTTGAACATGGCCTGGCGTGCGGTCTCGCGACGTGCTGTTTCCGACGACGATTGGCCCGCGACCTGCTTCACTTCTCCTCCGCAGCCCGCCGCGGAGGTACTCGGAAATTCCGACGAGATCAACACCTTGATCAACGCCGCGACCCAGCCGAGCCGGGCTCTTGCCACGCGTCGTGACCAGGCCTTTCTGAACTGGCGGTACTCACTGCACCCCCACGAACAGTACTACGCCGAGACGGTGCGGACTGAAGATCGCCTCGAGGGGATTCTGCTGTATCGACTCGGACGTCGTCGAGGCTTTACCGAAGTGCTGATCGACGACGCGATCGTCCGGCACGACTCCCACGGCTGCCTGGCCAGTTTGCTCGAGTCGCTCAAGGCCCACACCCGGGCCGATTACTTCGCCAGCCATGATCCCGGTACGGCCGATTGGCGGTCAGCACGACGATCCTCGGGACTCACCTGGCAGTGGACCAAGGCGGTGGATTTCGTCGCACGGTCATTGGAAGACATCGACGATCTCGACCCCGCTCGACTGGACAGTTGGCAGCTGTGCCTGGGAGATCTCGAGGGACTGTGAACCCTGTGACCAGTACCAGCGACCGTCCACCCGTCGCGTTGACAACCTACGAACAGGTCCGGATCGAACGGCAATTGGCCGTGGTCACGATCCTGTCCCGCTTGGCCCTGGTTGCCAGTCTGCTGCTTATCGAAGGCTCGGTCCAGGAGCTCTCGCGAGACTCGGCCCAGTACGATGCCCGTGCCCGGTCCATCGCCGAGACCCAGTATGCAACCGGCAACATCCACTGGGAGCTCTGGCTCGATCACGGCTGGCAGCAACTGCTCGGTGGGATCTACTACCTGTTCGGCCCCCACCTGATCCTGATCCTGGCACTCAACTGCCTGCTCGTCTCGATGGCCGTGATCGTGGTATTTCGGATCGGGCTGGAGGTGTTTCGGAGTGTCGAGGTGGCCCGCACCTCGGCGTATCTGTTTTCCCTGTTCCCATCGGTGGTCTATTACACCTCGCTGCCGCTGAAGGAGGCACCTGCGGTGTTGGCGCTCTCGTTGATCGTCTGGGGCACGGTGCAGCTCAAGGTCGGCCGCCGCAAGATGGGCTTCGTCAATCTCGTCTGCGGTCTGGCGGTGATCGCCATGTTGAGGCTGTACCTGGTCTATATCTGCGGAGTCTGTGTCGCGGTGTGCCTGTTGCCGATCAACCTGCGAGGCGGCCTGGTCGGGTTCCTCAGGCTGGGTGCCTGCGGGGTGGCCCTGGTCGCGGGGATCGGACTCCTGGCCCACCAGGCCGAGATCACACCCGACGACCACGAGTCCCTGAAGTACTTCGACCTCGACAACCTCAACGAAGTCCGCCTGACTCTCTCGAGTTCCGGAAAGGCGAGGTTTTTCAACTTCGAGCACGAGGAGCAGGAGTCGGCGGTCTTTGGTCAATCGGCCGCCAATGACGCGACGCTGGTCACCAAGGGGCTGTTCTTCTACCTGTTCTCGATCGACCTGTTCAACCTGAAACGCGTCCGACAGATGGCCGCCATTCCCGAGATGCTCTTCTTCCTGTATTGCGTCCCCTGTCTCTATTCCGGAGTCGCGGACTCGTGGCGGCGTTTTCCGCACCGCGTTGTCCCGGTGATGCTGATGCTTCTCGCCCTGGTCACGGTCTATTCCTCGGCCACGACCAACATGGGAGCGATGTACCGCTGGCGGATGCAGTCTCTGCCGTTCCTGATGATGCTGATCACCTACGGAGCCGCGGTCCGCCATCGTGGCATTCTCCACGATGTCTTGAAGCGATTCGCCTACCGCTCACCCGTTGCCGAGGCACAGCGATGAGTACAGTTTTTCCCACTGATTCGTATAGGCTGCAGCGCGGCGCCGACGGCACGCTCGAAGAGCGAATCTCCCAGACTGCCGGAACGCTCGCACAACGGCTCTTGCAGTTGGACGTCCCCGGCCTCGATCTCAGCGACTACTTCAGGGGATACCTCTCCCAGTACCTGCAGACCCTCTCGGCCGTCCTGCAGAAGCAGTCCTGGATACTCGCCCGCGCGCTCGACCCTTCGAAACCGCTCGAGCAACAGATGCTCGTCGACCACGGTGGCGGAGTCGGGATGTTCTCGTTGCTGGCCAAGGCACTGGGCATTGGCACGGTGCTTTACAGCGACATCAAGCCCGAGACGAGTCACGGAGCGGCTGTGCTGGGAACGGCCACCGGCTTTCCGGCAGACTTCTACATCACCGGAGACTCACCGCAATTGTCTGCGGCTATCGATCGGATCGGCCACCCGATCTCCGCGCTCGCCTCTTCCAATGTCATCGAGCACATCTACGACTTCGACCACTTCGTCGAGATGCTGGCAGCGATCACCGGCCCCGGCGCCGGGGTGGTCCTGGCGACTTCGGCCAACAATGCCAACCCGCGGATCCGTCGTCGTTACATGAGACTGCAGCAGAAACTCGAGTTTCGCGGCCGCGGCCGCGACCCGGGCCCTC
>Ga0310122_10000970_pt1 | contig 18365 bp, 14 predicted proteins | sample CB6_Bottom_1051__FD_203503 | JGI IMG/M metagenome (GOLD analysis project Ga0310122, IMG submission 203503) | Marine microbial communities from Western Arctic Ocean, Canada - CB6_Bottom_1051 | ecosystem: Environmental > Aquatic > Marine > Oceanic | place: Canada: Western Arctic Ocean | collected...
CTGTCAGGCCGCGCTCGCCGCGTCGATTTTTCATTTCGGGGAAACGACCGTCGGGGAAGTGAAGCGGGATCTGCTTGCAGCGGGAATCGTTGTGAGGCAACCCCCGGGCAGCTCGATTCCCCAAGGGACGATTTGAGGCCGGCAAGTCGCTGCGCTAGGTTCGGCTCCTTTCGCGCGTTGCCGAAGCAGAGTGTGGTGGATTAAACCCATACTCGATTCAGGATGGATCGAGCGAAAACGAACAACAGATGAGCAGCCAAGAGGCAATCGAGCGGCGCGCGGTCGCATCATTCGAATTGCTCGCCACAAAGAGGATCCAGAAGACACTCACAAGCAACCTTTCCCGCCCGATTCAATCCGGGTCATCGAAGGGCAACGCGTGTGTTGATTGGATCTCCGCGACGGCGAGGGGAGAAAACATGCCGGTGATCAAGATCAAAGAGAGCGAGTCTTTCGAAGGCGCGATGAAGCGCTTCAAGAAGACCTGCGAAAAAGCTGGAATTCTGACGGAGCTGCGGCGTCGCGAACACTACGACAAGCCGAGCATCCGCAAGAAGAAGAAAGAAGCGGCCGCACGCAAGCGGGCGCTCAAGAAGATTCGTCGTTCGATGAACTAGCAGCGAAGCGACGATCAGCGAGAGGCGGGTTTGAGCCGGATTCCCGAGTCAGCGATCCATGAGATCCGAAACCGAGCTGACATCGTCGGCCTGGTCTCTCGCTACGTTGAACTCAAGCAGGCGGGTCGAAACTGGAAGGGCCTCTGCCCCTTCCACAACGAAAAGACACCGTCCTTCAACGTCAATCCCGATCGACAAATTTTTCATTGTTTCGGATGCCAGGAAGGCGGCGACGTCATCGCGTTCTTGATGAAACACGATGGTCTGTCGTTTCCGGAAGCGGCTCGCTCGCTGGCCGGAGATCTGAATATCGAAATTCCCGAAGAACGCGGCGCTCCCGAAGTCGGGCTTGGCGCGCGGATCTTCGAAGCGAATTCCATTGCGCAAGAACTCTACCGGGAAGCGCTCCTTGAATCGCAGGGTAAGTCCGCGCGAGACTATCTACGCTCCCGCGGTTTCGATGCGGCATCGGCCGAAGAATTCGAGATGGGTTTTGCGCCGGCGCGTTGGGACGCAGTCGCCGAGCGACTTCGAGAGCGAAGGGTCAGCGGTGCACTCGGCGTGAAGGCGGGTCTGCTCGCGGAGCGAAAGTCCGGGTCGGGGCACTACGACCGACTGCGCGGAAGGTTGACCTTTCCAATCAAAGATGTTCGTGGGCGATTGATCGGGTTCGGCGGTCGTGCACTCGAAGCCGATCAAGAACCGAAATATCTGAACACGCCCGAGAGTCCGGTCTTTCAGAAACGCACTTCATTTTACGGCTACCCCGATGCGCTTGAGTCGATGAGACGGGCGGGCCGCGTGATTCTTTGCGAAGGCTATTTCGATCGCATCGCCTTCGCCCGCGCCGGTCTGGGCGAAGCGCTCGCGACTTGTGGCACAGCACTGACCGAGGAACACGGCGGCCAGTTGCGACGACGTGCCAGGGAGATCGTGCTGGTTTTCGACGGAGACAAGGCGGGTCAACAGGCGACGGAGAAGGCGCTCGCCGTTTTGCTTCCACACGGCTTGCGTGTACGAGCGGCCCAGATTCCGGGGGGATGCGATCCGGACGACTATTTGAACAAGGAGGGCGCGGACGCGCTGCGCAAGCTGGTCGACGAGGCTCCGGACGCCCTCGAATTGTCAATTCGCAACGCAGTGCATCAAGGAACCGCGACTCCGGACCAGAAGTCGGACGCCGTCGCGCACGTCGCACCGCTCGTGGCTCAAGTCGCCGACCCCGTTTCGAGAGACGAGTATGTTCGCCGCCTCGCCCTCGCCGTCGACGCATCGATCCCGGCAGTATCGTCGATCGTTCGCGACTCAGCGCGTGGTACAAGCCAGGTTGCAGACGTTGACTCCGCGTTACTGGGGCTCGTTCGCGAGCGGCGGGATCTGCCCGAGGAGAGACAGTTGCGCATGTTGGCGCGGCTGTGTCTGCAACGTCCAGAGTTCTTGAGCGATGAGATGGCACTCAGGCTTCATCAGGTCCTTCCTGCGGGTGCCTGGAAATCGATCATCCTGCAGATCATCGAAGCTGCGGCAGACGGTCGCGTGGACTCACTCGTAATTGAGTCACAGTTAGATGAAGAGGCAAGGCTACGCCTGCGGGAAATTGCAATCGATGACATGGCCGTCGATGGAGAGCGAACAACCGATCAAGTCTTTGATGATCTGATTGGCTGGTTTGATCTTCGGAATCTGACTGCGCGTGAGAAAAAGCTGAAACGAAGATTGAGTGACCCGAATGAAGATCATTTGGCACTTCTTGAAGAGCGTGACGAACTGTTGCTCGAACGTAGAGCCCGAATGGGTGTCGATTCGAGCGGCAACGCAGAAGCAAAAAAGGGCAAAGACTAAAGAGTCGTTCTGGGAAGGCGGCGGAAGAGGGAATTCGGCAGTACGATTATAGAGTTGAAGGAGGACCCCCCCCCATGGCCTCGAATGCGCCCACGAGGGAGTCGACCGCCGAGTCGACGAACGAACATGAGATCGTTGCGAAGTTGGCGGAAGCCAAGCCAGTGCGCGCGCGCGCGCGGCGAACGAAGACGAGTTCATCGAAGGAGTCCCCTAGAAGTACCACTGCCACCAACCGCAAGACCGGTGAAGAAGTGTCGTCAGCTGAAACGAAGTTGGAGACGACGTCCAACGAAAAGAAACTTTGCGCAACGGCCAAGCCGACTAGCCAGAAGGCGAACGGACGAGCCGCGAAGCGCTCCAAGAAATCAAATTTCAGTGCAGACGAACCAGTCGGCCTAGCCAAGACAGCGATCGCCCTCGCTCCCGATGAGCTACTCGCGCTCGATTCGATCAAGAAGCTGCTCGAAGTGGGCCACGAGCGCCGGACGGTCAACCGGCATGATCTCCGCCTGGCCTTCAAGGACGATCATCTCGGAAAGCAAGATTTCGAAGGTGTCCTGGCGCTGCTGCGCGAGGAGGACATTCCGCTCGCTCCGCCCGCCGAGAACACCGAGGCCGACAACACCGACAATAGAAGTGAAGACCTCGACGCGAAGGCGACTCGACGTTACGCGGCAGATGAAGGCGGTAGTTTCGATCCCGTTCGTGTGTACTTGCGAGAGATGGGCCAGGTCTCATTGCTCACCCGCGAGGGCGAGGTGGAAATCGCGAAGCGAATCGAGGTCGCCGTCGATGCGCAGCTCGCCGCGCTGACGAGCAATGCCTATTGCCTCAGGCGCTTGGTCGAGGTCGGTGAGTTCGTTCGCGTCGGAAAGCTCGAGCTGAAGAAGGTCGTCGACGGGCTCGAAGACGAGGACGGCCTGTCGGTCGAAGAGACCGAAACAAAATTCCTGACGGCGGTGACACGACTCGAGAAAATCGAAAGTAGTCTGATCGAGAGGCGAAAAGCTCTCACGCTCGATGCCATGAGTCGTGACGATCGAGACGCATGCGAAGTCGAAGTCGCTGAACTTCATGAAGAAGCGGCGAATGTTCTTCGACAGCAGCGAATAACGCGCGAGCGTTACAAAGAACTCGATCGCTGCCTGCATGAATTGCTCGAGAGTCATTGCCTGCTAGACGAGCGGGCCGCCGAAATTGCTCAACGCTTCGAACTCGAGACGGACGATTTCATTCTCCTCGCCGAACATTCGCAGAAGCGCAGCGCCGGTGGCAAGCATGCACTCGAGAGGCTCGGCGGAGATCCGAAGCCCGTGTGTGAAGCTCTCGAGCAGATTGCGAGTCTTCAGGTATTTCGAGAACGCCTCGAAGAGGAGTCTGGTCTCGGGCGAGCTGAGTTGGAAGAGATCCGCGAAGAAGTGGACGCGACAGCGCTCCGCTCTCAGGAAGCCAAGAGTGAATTGATCGAGGCGAATCTGCGCCTCGTCGTTTCGATTGCCAAGAGATATACGAATCGCGGCCTGCAATTTCTCGACCTGATTCAAGAGGGCAACATCGGGCTGATGAAGGCGGTCGATAAATTCGAGTGGCGACGCGGATATAAATTCTCGACGTACGCGACCTGGTGGATTCGACAGGCCATCACACGGGCCATTGCGGATCAGGCACGCACGATTCGGATTCCTGTACACATGATCGAGACGATTCACAAGCTCGTACGAGCGACCAGACAACTCGTCCAGGTGCTCGGCCGAGAACCGCAGCCTGAAGAATTGTCAGAGGCCCTCGAGCTACCGCTCGAAAAGGTGAGGATGGTTCTGCGAATCGCCAATGATCCGATCAGCCTCGAAACACCGGTCGGAGAAGACGACGACGGCACGCTTTCGGATTTCATCGAAGATCCGAATATGGTAAATCCCGCTGACGCAGTCATTCAATCAAGTCTTGCGAAGCATACCTGTGAACTACTCGCGACCCTCGCTCCACGCGAGGCTCGCGTCCTTCGGATGCGTTTCGGAATTGGCGAGCGCGCGAATCGCACTCTCGAAGAAGTCGGACAGGACTTCGATGTGACGCGCGAGCGAATCCGTCAGATCGAGGCGAAGGCGCTGCGCAAGTTGCGTCATCCGAGTCGAAGCCGTTCCCTGAAGGGCTTTCTCGAGAGCTAAAGCTCTCTCCAGTACCCGCGCTAGCGGCCTCCCCAACAAGTTGCATCGTTCCATCAAGCGGATTGACGGGCCACCCCATAGGGCCCCGAGAAGTTCGCTTGAAGCTCATAGCCTGTTCAGATTGTCACACCCAATTCGACGTCAGCGAGATGGTGCCGGACAGCACCTTCGATTGTCGCTGCGGTGCACGGCTACAGGCAACTCCGCCCGAAACCGCCGATGCACCCATTCGTCGATGCACCGCCTGCGGCGCCATCGCCAGCAACGAAGACGAGAGTTGCGCATATTGCGGCTCTGGCATCGTGGCCACGATCGATGGCGGAAGCCTGATCTGTCCCGAGTGCTACGCGCGAAATCTCGACGACGCGCGCTTCTGCCTCGGCTGTGGCATCGCCTTCGATCCGCAGTCGGTAGGCACGGTGATGCCGGAGTTGCGCTGTCCCTGCTGCGAGTGTTGGATGGCCGCGCGGGAGGTCGGCGGTCTCGAGATCTACGAATGTCCGAAATGCTTCGGCCTCTGGGCACCCGAAGATCGCTTTGACACCCTCGTCGATCGGGCCACAGCGGCTGCCCGAGAGAGCAACGACAGCGGTGATACAGCCTTGCCTCGCGTCGATGGCGGAAACCCCGCCAAATACGCTGTCGAATATCGACGTTGTCCCACTTGTGATGCACTCATGAACCGTCGGAATTTCCAGAAGCGTTCCGGCGTCATCATCGATCAATGTCATGAACACGGCACCTGGCTCGACGCACACGAACTCGAGCGCATCGCCGGCTTTGTCTTGTCGGTTCGTGCCGAAGAAGCGAGAGAGACGGAGGCCAGGATCAGCGCTTCGCGCGAGCGTAAGGCGGCGCGTGATGCCGCGTTCAGAGTTCAAGACACTTCATCCGATACGCGGTCGGTCTACGCCGGTTTCGGTCACGTTCAGAAATCTTCAGCGGCCTCGACGATCGTCGATCTCCTGGCCGGAATTCTCAGATAACCAAGATAGGGGTTAGCGATGGCACTCTTTGACAAATTGAGAGCAGAAACTGGTCGATATCGTCGAATGGATCGACGACAGCCAACACACACTGGTCTGGCGATTTCCACGATATCGAAATCAGATCAAGTACAGCGCGCAGCTCATTGTCCGCCCGGGCCAGTCGGCCGTTTTCGTCCATCAGGGTCAGATCGCGTACGTTTTCGGTCCCGGCCACTACCGGCTCGAAACCAAGAACCTGCCGATCCTCTCGACTTTGATGGGATGGATGCATGGCTTCGATAGTCCGTTCAAGTCCGAGGTCTACTTCGTCAGCACACGACAGCTGACCAATCTGAAATGGGGCACTTCGAATCCAGTGCCGCTTCGAGACGCGGACTTCGGATCCGTTCGAGTTCGCGCGTTCGGGACCTATACGCTTCGTGCAATCGATCCTGGTCGGCTGTTGTCTGAATTGGTCGGAACCGATGGCGTCTACGAAGCCTAAGAAGTTTCAGCATTGCTACGTGCGATCATCTCGATGACCTTCGCGGATGTACTCGCGAGTTCCGGCATCAGTGTTCTCGATCTGGCGGAGAATTATGCTGAACTCTCGGAGACACTGCGCAAGGAAGTCGTCAGTCGAATCGACGACGAGTTCGGTCTCGAGATTCCCCAGCTCTATATTGTGAACGTTTCGGTTCCCGCCGAGGTCGAGCGCGCCCTCGACGCGCAGTCGAGCATGAACGCGATCGGCGACATGAATGCGTTCCAGGCCTATCAGCTAGCGAACCTGATGTCCGAAGCCGCCGCGAATCCAGCGGGCGGGCTGGACGGTGCCGGTGTTGGCCTTGGCATGGGGCTGGCGATGACGAATTCCATGGGCGGAATCGTGGCCCCGTCCGGGGGCGGCGGGTCCGGGTCCAGCGAATCCGCCGTCTGCCGGTCCGCCGCCGCTACCCACGACGGCCTGGCATATCGGCGAAGGCGGCCAATCCGTCGGCCCGTTTACGCTGGCTCAGTTGGCTCAGGCGGTCGCGTCGGGGCGAATCAACGGAGATACCTTGGTCTGGACGGTCGGGATGAGCGAGTGGTCCGCTGCTTCGGAAGTCGACGCGACATCGCGTCTCTTCGTCCCACAGCCACCACCGCTCCCGGACGCCGGTTAGAGGCCTAACAGGGGCCGCCGACTCGATCCATCCAGGACTTGTAGTCCTCGAAGCCGACCTGGGTCTGTCGTGCGGTCACTTTTGCGACGAGTGCTTCGGCCGCCTCGCGGCCCGGAAGAATCGCTTCGTCGAGGCTCGTGGCGATTTGATCAGCGGTCTCGGCCGCCGCGTCTCTTCCGGCACGGGCCTCCGCGACCACCGTGGGGTCTCCATCGCCGACACCGAGATAGGCTTCGATCGCTTCCTTGCTGACTTCGGTGGCGTGCTTTCGGGAAGCGACGATATTGCCCTTGCCGGTCACGACGTTTCCGACGGAGAAGACGGTGGGATAGCCGTCTAGCTTGCCGATGTCCCAGTCCTTGAAGTCGAAGAGTTCGCCCTTCATGTCGATTCCCTCGATCGCTTCGGGAATCGATCCAATCGAACTGATGATCGCCGGCGCGCGAGCCTCGAAGGTCTCGTCCTGCATCACGACTCGTCCGTTCTCGATTTTCGTCCGGCGAAATCGGAGACCCACGAGCTGATCATCCTCGACGATGAGCCCGTCGGGCGCGCAGAGGGTTTCGATTCGGAACCGATATTTGTCGGTGGCTTTCTCGAGCATTCGCCGCCTGCCCGCTTCCACCTTTGCGATCCGTGCTTCGTCAGCGCCTTCGGGCGCGCTCATGAGCGGCATATCCTCGACGCGTCGCCGGTAATAGATCGTTGCGCCGGAAACGCCGAGATCTTCCCATGTCAGGTCATGTTTAGCGAGTGTCTTGGGAATTCCCTTCACTTCGAGTTCGAGCAAATCAGTTTCGATCCCACGCTTCGCGAGCGCATCGATCGTGAGTTCGAGGGTATGAATCTTCGCGACGTCGATCGACGCGAGTCCACCTCCTACGATCATCGCTCCGTCGTGAACCGTGTACGAGGCATCTTCGAGGTCGCCGCGCTCGGCATGATTGAAGGCGATCACGAACGAATTCTGGTAGACGAGACCCTTGTCGATGAAATCGTCGGCGTCCTCGATGGGCAGCGGTCGATCACGCCACGCGCCATTGGCGAGCACGACCGCGGAAAATCCCCAGTCGTTCACCAATTCAGCGAAGCCGAGGTCGGATCCGACCTTCGTATCGGGAACGAATGAGACACCCGGCTTCGAGAGTTTCTGATCGATGACTCCGTATTCCTTGTGCCGAAGCGCCTCATGCCAGCGGGGAAGCCCGTCTTCGATCTTTCCGTAGGGTCGTCCATTCTGTTCGAAGACAACGACCGACACGCCCCGATCGACCAATCGGTTGGCCACTTCAGCTCCTGCTGTTGCCCCGCCTATCACCGCTACGCAATGCCTGCCCGCCTCGATCTTTATCTCTGTCATTGCGCAAATTCTCGCAGTTCACTCTCTGATAGACAACGCACTCCGGTGAACCGCGAGGAGCGCTAGCATTGAAACGGAGGGCCTGTAGCTCAGTGGTTAGAGCAACCGGCTCATAACCGGACGGTCCCTGGTTCAAGTCCAGGCAGGCCCACCACTCCCTCCGCCCCGACTGCGGGACCCCGTGAAAAGAGCCCTCCGCCACAGCGAGCGCAGTGAGCGAAAAAAGAGCCCTCCGCCACAGCGAGCGCAGTGAGCGAAAAAAGAGCCCTCCGCCACAGCGAGCGCAGTGAGCGAAAAAAGAGCCCTCCGCCACAGCGAGCGCAGTGAGCGAAAAAAGAGCCCATTCCTTTCGGAATGGGCTCTGGGATCAGCCAGTGTGCGTTCTGTCTGCTCCCGCACGGATGCTCAAGGGAGATTGAGTTCGCCACTACGGCTGGCGATCTCGCTTGACAAAATATCACAGCGACCAGAAATCACAACGAAACCCATTGACTAACAGGATAGTTGCCTATTACCCTCAGATGTTCCCCTTAGTCTGGGTGGGTTTCCGTACGCGACAGCCGCGTTGTCATCTCGAGTCTGGGCAGCGCGATCTTCGCTGATCGAAGGGCGATGAACACGTTCTCACTGGCAACGCCGCTCGGGCGGCCGGCGATCTCGAGCTCTCGGCCGGCAGGGTTGTTTCGTCCGGCGAGTCGGACGGAAATTTCGAGATAGGTCGTTTCGCCCTCGACCACACGGAATCGATGAGAGTTCCAACCCCAGGCCAGGAATCCGAAGCCGCGAAGGCCAGCGCGGATGACATGCGTCCCCGGCGTCAACAGAATCGACTCGTATTCATGATTGCTGAATCGGCCCAGTTCACGGCCATCGAGGGTGATACGAGTCGACGCCAGGGAGGCGAGTTTATCGGCACGATAGAGAACCAGGCGCGCTCGATGATCGGGCGGGGGATCGAGCGGTTGGAATGGCAGCGCGCTGGATGCCGCTCCGGTACAGCCACTGAAGAGCGCCGCGAAAAGAAGGAGCGCGGCCGCCCATCCTCTATCACCGATCGGCCTAGCCGTCTTTCGAAGAGCACGAGTCATGGTTGGACCCAAGGTAGCCGTTGCCCCGAGCGACCGGGCGGACTCCCCGAGGGCCACCGCGATATGTCGCACGTGGGACGACAAGTTGGTGAGGGTGGCTACGCTACGCTGCCGATTCCGAGCCTCTTCGGGCGAAGAACGAGGTTTTGCGTTCGACAGCGCCGGGACAGCGCCGGGACAGCGCCGGGACAATGAGTAGGGACTAATGCAAAAGGACAATGATCGCTACTGGGATTGTCTCGACCAAGCGATGGAGGCATCGCATGGCGGGCGGATCGAAGAGGCTCTGGCCTGGCTGGACGAGGCGCTGCGCGTGCATCCCGATGGCGCCGAAGCGCACAATGGTCGTGGCGAGATTCTCTGGGACGATGGTCGCATCGACGAGGCGCTGATCGAGTTCGATCGCGCCACCATGGCCGATGGCAAATTCACGGCCGCCCACCTGAATCGCATCGAACTCTTGATCGAGGAGCTCGGCGAGTTCTCCACCGCCGTGAGACTGGCGGATGAACTGCTCGCCGGGCAGCCCGAGCTTCCTCGGCCCGATCGCCCACTGCAGGCCGAGGTCTACTATCTGAAGAGTAAAGCCCTCTTCTATCAGGACGATCTCGAAGGCGCGCTCTTTCTCGTTCGTCGCGCCGCCAAGGCGGGTGGCGAAATCGGACTCTATTGTGCATTCGAGGGTCAGGCGCTCTTCGAACTCGGGTCCTACGCGGAAGCCAAGCGCGCACTCGAGCGTGGGATTGCGATCGATCCGGACGCCGCACACACGCTCTACCATCTCGGGCTCGTTCTCGAACGACTCGAGGAAGAAGGCGACGAATCCGGATCCATTCCCGTTGGAATCGAAAGCGCGGCACAGGCCTTCTCCCGGGCGAATTCACTCGAGCCCCAACAATTTCCGTTGCCCATCGACCTCGACGACGGTGCCTTTGCGGCCGCCCTCGATGCGGCGGTCGCGAATCTGCCGCGTTCGATTCGAGAGCGGATCGAGGGTGTCAGTCTTCAAATCGAGGATTTTCCAAAGCTCGACCTGATTCGCGGCGAGCGGATCTCTCCCCAGACGCTCGGGCTCTTCATGGGAGTGCCGCGTACCGAAGCACTCGAGACAGATCAGCCTCTCGATCTCGATCGGATCATGCTCTTCAAGAAGAACCTCGAAAAGATCTGCCAGGACGAGGAAGATCTGATCGACCAGATCCAAATCACGCTTCGACACGAAGTCGGACATTATCTCGGGCTCGACGAAGATGATCTCGAGCGTCTTGGCCTCGCTTGAACCGCCAGTCCATGTTATGTCGAGCCTGCACGTAGGAATCGAATGACGCATTCCGCTCCTCAGCCCTTTGTGGATCGGCTCACGGCGATCGTCGGCCCTGAGAACTGTCTCGTTCGGGAGGGGGAACTCTTCGCCTACGAATGTGACGGGCTCACCCTCGAGCCTGTTCGACCAATCGCTGTGCTGCTACCGCAGACGACGGAGGAGGTCGCGGAAATCGTTCGCGTCTGTCGTGAATTCGAAATTGCTTTTGTTCCGCGCGGGGCCGGAACCGGTTTGTCGGGCGGTGCCCATGCAACCGAAAATTCGGTCTTGATCGAATGTTCACGGATGAATCGGATTCTCAAGGTCTACGGCGACGATCGATTCGCTGTCGTTCAACCCGGTGTCGTCAATGCGGAACTTTCGACGGCGATAGCCGACCTCGGTCTTTTCTATGCGCCCGATCCTTCGAGCCAACAGGCTTGCACGATCGGCGGGAATGTCGCCGAGAATGCGGGCGGGCCGCATACGTTGAAATACGGAACGACGACCAACCACGTTCTGGCTCTCGAAATGGTTCTTCCCGATGGGCGAATTTCGCGCTTCGGGAACGCTGTGGGCGAGTCTTCCGGTCTCGACTTCGTCGGCGCGATCGTGGGTAGCGAAGGGACGCTTGGAATCGTCACGGAAGTGACGGTCCGACTGACGCCCATTCCCGCTGGGGTAGAGACGCTGCTCGCGATCTTCGATGATGTCGTTGCCGCGTGTCGTGCCGTCGGCCGAATCATCCGCAGCGGCATCGTTGCCGCAGCTCTCGAAATCATCGATCGCCGAACGATCGAAGCCGTAGAGGCCAGCGTCTACGCGGCGGGTCTGCCGACTACGGCGGGTGCGGTTCTGATCGTCGAACTCGATGGCAACCCGGTCGCTCTCGGTGGCGAGGTACGGTCGATTCGCGAGTCGTGCAATGCAGAGGGCTGCCAGGCCATCGAACGTGCACGCGATGAAGCCGAACGCACCCGTTTCTGGCGCGCTCGAAAAGGCGCGTTCGGAGCGATGGGCCGGCTCGCGCCCGATCTCTATGTCCACGACGCGGTCGTTCCACGCGTTCATCTGCCCGAAATTCTCGAAAAGGTCGGCGAAATCTGTGATCGCCATCGGCTCAAGCTCGCGAACGTTTTTCATGCCGGCGACGGGAATCTCCATCCCAATATCTGTTTCGACCGAAGAGATCCCGACGAACTTGCCCGCGTGACTCTGGCCGGAGAGGAGATTCTCAAAGCCTGTGTCGCCGTTGGTGGAGTGATTTCTGGGGAACACGGAATCGGTGTAGAAAAGCGAGACTACATGCATCTCGTTTTCAGCGAAGCCGATCTGGATCCGATGTATCGATTGCGGGAGTCGTTCAATCCAGAGGGCGCGTGCAATCCCGGCAAGATCATTCCGACGACACGCTTCTGCGTCGAATCGAATCCCAAGGCTCGAGGATACGATGCGGTTCCGATCCAATGAATGAAGCCGGCGAAATGAAAAGCTCGAAAGGCGAACGTGTCGCGATACCCGGCGCGGTGATCGATCGATTTCATGAACCGTCGAGCGTGAATGAGGTCGTTCGAGTCGTCGAAGAGGCGGCTCGTGATAAGACGGGACTTCTGATCGCAGGAGGAAGAACGCGATTGAATTGGGCCAATCCGGCTCGCAAGATCTCGACTGGCCTATCGCTCGTTGGACTATCAGGGGTCGATGAGTTCGTACCCGAAGAAGGCGTCTTGCATGCGCTGGCGGGAACTCCGATTCGTGAGCTGCAGGCGGTGGCGAACGCCGAGGGCTGGGAGCTTGCCCTCGATCCACCCGGAGCGAAGTCGACAGTCGGCGGCACGATTGCCAGTGCGGCGGTCGGTCCCCGATCTCAGTCTTTCGGCCGGGTGGCCGACGTGATTCTGGGGTTGGAGGTCGTTTTGGCGGAGGGTCTGCTCACCCGATGCGGTAGTCGAGTCGTCAAGAACGTGACCGGCTACGACATGGCGAAGCTCTATTGCGGATCGTTCGGATCACTCGGAGTGATCTGTGGCGCATGGCTGCGGCTCCGCCCGATGCCGGCTGTTCGTGAGGCCTATGTCGCGCGAGTCGAGGTTTCGGTCTCGAGCTTCGAGTCGTTTCGTTCGCTTCGCGGATGCACATCATTGCGAGCGCTCGTCTGGTCCGAGGCCCCCGATCCGTCGGACGTCTCCGGCAGTCGAGTCGCGCAGGTTGCCATGGAGTTGGGCGGAAGTTCCGAAGCGGTCGCCGACGATCGTGAATCGATCGTCCAATCGATCGGGCGGGACATCGAGAAGGTTTCCGTCGAGCACGTCGACGCATTGCGTGATGCCCGCGCGGAAGTCGCTTCGGACTCCCTCGTCCTACGAGTTCGCGTGCTGGGTTCCGCCGCGGAGGAAATGAAGAGCCTGCTGGTCGCGAAAGGCCTCGACGTTTCGGTCGATCCCGGCCTCGGTACGATTCATGCGCGTGGCTCTCTCGAACAACCCGCAGATCTTCTCTCGATCCGGGAGCGAGCCGGTCGGGCGGGTGGATTGGCCGTCTTCGAGAAATTGCCGGATCCGTGGCGTGAAGACATCGATGTCTTCGATGAACAAGGCGATGGCGCGTCGCTCTTCGCAACGCTGAAGGAGCGATTCGATCCCTTGGGGATTCTCAATCCAGGTCGATTCACAGACAGAGCATCCGCGCATGCCTAGCTCGCCCTCCGATGGAGTGATTTCAAGAGGCGAACGGGAAGCCTTTCGATCGGCGCTCGGTGACGTGCTCTATCAGCAGAGTCTCGATTGCGTTCATTGCGGACTCTGTCTGACGAGCTGTCCGACCTATCGCGTGACCGGTCGAGAGACGGCCTCTCCGCGCGGTCGGATCTACTTGATGCGCGGGTTGGCGGAGGGGCGCCTCGACGACTCGAGTCTGTTGGCTGAGGAGGCTTTCGCTTGTCTCGGTTGTCGTGCCTGCGAGACCGCTTGCCCAAGCGGAGTGCACTATGGCGAAATGCTCGAACAGGCGCGCGCGGTGGTTCGAAAATCGGAGAAGAATTTCAACATCGCTCACTTCATAGAGCGCCTGGCCCTTCGCGGAATCGTTCCTCATCCCCGCCGACTTCGTCTACTCGTGCAAGTCCTTTCGCTCGTTCAGAAGCTTCGACTCGATCGATTGGCCGCGCTCGTGTTGCCCAGACGCATGGCTGAAATGATGGATCTGCTCCCAGAAATTCCACCCGGTCAGGAACGAAAGCGGATGCCATCGTTTACGCCTGCCATAGGTCGGTATCGCGGCCGCGTTGCGCTCTTCGAAGGTTGCGTCATGCCGGAATTCTTCGGTCGGGTCAACGACGCAGCGAGACAGGTGCTTGCGCGGGCCGGGTACGAGGTCGTCGTCCCGAAGAGTCAAGGCTGTTGTGGAGCGCTCCAGGCACACAGTGGTGATCTCGACTTTGCTCGCGAACTCGCACGGAAGAACGTTGTCGCCTTTGAAGAGGATCCCGGAACGCTCGATGCCATCATTGTTACATCAGCAGGTTGCAGTGCGGCGATGCGTGAAGTCGAGACCTGGATAGGCGAATCCGGCGGAAGTTTCGGACGTGGAATTCGCGATGTTCTCGAATTTCTCGACGAAGTGGGGGCGGACCTGTCACCAACATCGATGCCGACACGAGTCTGTTACGACGATGCCTGCCATCTGATTCACGCGCAGGGAATTGCGGCGGCGCCGAGGAGACTTCTCGAGGCAATTCCCGATCTCGAACTCGTGTCGCATCGAAATCCCGAAGCCTGTTGCGGCGCCGCCGGCGTCTATAACCTGACCCACCCAGAGATGTCGCAGCAGATTCTCGAACCCAAGATCGATGCGTTGGCGGAGGCCGCACCGGAAGTCGTCGCGACTGCGAATCCAGGTTGCGCGATGCAACTTTCATCCGGCCTGGCCGCGCGAGGCCTCGCGATTCGCGTGGTTCATCCAATTGAACTCATCGAGGAAGCCACTCGAAACTAGCCGCCTCGAATTCGCTCTCGGCTAGCGCGCGATCAACAGCCGATGGGAAGGCCGCCGACGAGGCCGCCTAGCGGTAGAGGAACGCGTCGGGGGTTTCGCGCGGTGGACGCCACCGCGGGAAGGCACCCAGCGAGAAGTCGCCGAGGCTGCCACGAAAGACCAGATCGAAGGGCAGGATCGAGTCGCGTCCGCGAACCAGTCCGTAACGTTCGCGAAGACTCTCGTAGACGTGAGTCGATTCGGCGGTCGGCCGGCGATCCATCTCGTCCGTCAGGCCGAGACCGGCGCGTTCGACATAGACATCCCTGCTGGCGTCGGCGGGTTGTCGAGCGTCGACGTCGATCAGCCCGTTTCGCACAACGGCCTCATTGAGAGCGGCGGCAACCCGGCTGAGCCTTTCCTTGGAAATCTTTCTCGACCGCAGCTCCGGCGGGTCCTCGTCGTCAGCACCCTCTGCGATCAACAAGATATCGAGCAGGCGACCGCCGCGAAGAAGGACGCCGTCCGGATGCAATTCGCCGTCGGTGTCGTCGTCGTTCAGCAGTCGGGGATTCAGTCCGAGTCCATTGGGGCCGGCGACGCCGGGGTTTTCCAGCATGAAACTCTTCGTAATACGGATGTGTTGCGCACTTGCGTCCTCGACTTCTGCCCGAGCACGCAAGCCGGCCGCACGGCCGCCGTCCGAATCTGGAAATTCGCGCGCCACACCCTTGAGGACCGACGCCCGGTTGTCGCGGCGGTCGAGTCGATCGACGCGTTCGAGTCGCTTTTCGGTCGTCTTCTCTACCAATTCGAGACGTTCGTCCGGGTCGAAATTGGTCATCAGGTCCGCAAGGCGAAGCGCGCGCCCCCAGCGCTCTTCATCGCTCTCGTAATCGTAGAGCCAGTCGACGACCTCGCGCTGATGGGCGCCGTCTGGGAATCGACGCAGGTAGCGGTAGCCCGCGAGCGCCGGGGCGCGCCTCCAGTCGGGGGTTCCCGTCCATGGGGAAGTCAGAGCGCGCAGTGGCGCGAGAACGATCGTGATCGCGATCGTCGGCGTATCGATCAAGTATGCGAGCGGAGTCGGGAGGTTCGGATAGCGGGTTCGACGGACCCACTCGCCAGCGAGTCGCCAGGCGAGTTCCTGGCGGTTCGCACTTCGCTCGAGGCGTACGAAGGCGCCATATGGGTTCTGCCAACTATCATCCAACAGAGTCTCCGCATGACGTGCCATTCGCGTCTTCTCCGGTCCCAGGGCAGCGATCTCGCCGAGCCGCTCGCGCGCCTCCACGTCATACCCGCTCTCGTGCTGTCGCAGCGCAAGGACGAATTGCGTAAGTCCACGATTCGAGTCCCCGATCGCCCGGCGATAGTCGGAAAGACGTTGGTCCAGTTCAGGATGAGTCGAAGAGCGAGCCAACAACGATCGAGCGAGTTGGCGTGCGGAATCCCGAGACGAGGTGGTGGTCGGCTTCGACTCGAGCGACCGCAACCTGCGGCGGCTCTCTTCCTCGATCAAGCGCACCGCTTTGGCCTGGATGTCTTCGATTCGCTTCCTTAGGCGTCGATTCTCCAGCGGATGTGGCACCAAGGTCCGCGTTGCAACTTCGGCCTGATACCGGGCGAGCGCGGGTTCGCCCGCGTCGAGTGCAGCCTCCGATGCGCGAACGCGTCGGAGGGCGAGGGTTTCTTCGAGGCGTATCGTCGCCCTGTCGATCTTGCTCTCAAGTTCCTCCGCAATTTCACTTGCTGGATGCTTGCGCTGAAAGTCCTGGCGCAGGACCAGCGCCTGTCGATCTGTCATGGAGAGAGGCTCTTCATTCGAGAAGTCGGCGAAATAGTGGATCACGCTGTTGGCGAGTTGGAAGGGTGCCAGTACGAAGCCGGTAATGACGGTGCTACCGAGCGGTTGGGAGATGGCGTTGAAGGTTCTCGCCCAGAGGCGGTGCCAACCATCGAATTGCCGGCGCTTCGCCAACTGGATCGGATCGTCATCGATCGTTCGATCGAGTCGGGCTTCGATTCTGAAGTCGAGACCGGCGCGCTTTCGCAATTCTCGAGATTTCGCTCGATAGGCGATCGGGTCGTCGAGCGTTGCATTTCCGAGGTCGATCGCCAGGGGGACGAGGCTTTCGTTCTCCTTGGATTGATCCATCGCTTCGAGTCTGGCCAGAAATTTCGCGAACCTCGGATCGACCACGGGCGCGTCCGAGATCGCAGGCCTCGAGACGGAATGTGCGATGAGCGCGGCGCGTGCGAGTTTCGCCGCGGCTAGGTCTTCATCTCTCGGGATCCATAGTGCTGGACGAGAGAGCGGCTCGAGCAGATCTTCGACGACCACGGTCGGAGGCGCGAGACAGCCGATGACGCTGCACAGCAGAAGAGCGAGAGCCACGCCCGAAGTGAAACGCGGGCAGGCCCGCGGTCGGCTGCGCCTAACGATCGAAGCGATCAGCATCGATACTCAATGTCAGGGCGAGGAAGGCTTCGAGGCTGCGCGTGGCCTGCAGTTTCTCGGGACTGCCGTCGTGGCTGGCGACGAGTTCATAGAGCGCAATGGCGGCGTCGAAGAGCTCGCGAAATCGGGCGGGGTCGAAGGCCAGGCTTTCTGGGGGAACGGCTGCCAGATACTCGCGGCCGAGAGTCGCGTAGAAATTGGCCAGGCGGAGAAGATGGCGGAGACGATTCTTGCTCGCACCATGGCGAGTGACGACTCGCTGCAACTCCCCAACTGCGAGTAGGGTTCCATCTTCTACGACCGAACGAATCGCGACGGAATGTTCCGCACGAATCCAGTCGGCCCGCTCGATCTCCTCCTGGACGATGTAGCGATAGTGACCTTCGTGAACGTCGTCGAGCAATTTCGATAGCTGGGCGATGCGTTCATCGAGGTTCGTGCGAACGACCTCGGCGTCGAGGGGAAGTGGGGTGACGCCACCCGCGGCGAATGGGTCGCGAAGATCGATACCAACGGAGATCGCCCGATCGATTCGCTCGCAGACGTCGGCACTTGCAAGAGCGATCTCCCGCAATTCATTCGAGAGTCTGGCGCTCTCGCGGTAGTGCTGCGCTGCGAGGTCGTAGGCGCGTAGCCGTTCGAGTGAGCGTGCTTTTGCGAACGCGATCACATCATCCATGTATCCGCTTTGCAGCGCGCTGGCTTCAGCGCGCTCCAGACTCTCTAGTCGGAGCAGTGCGGCTCGATACACGTTTCGCCCAGTGAAGTCATTTGCCGGTGGGAAGCGATAAGTGTCGTCGGAAACGTGTCGTCGAAGAACGGCGACGGTTTCGAGGATGCCTTCGCTGGGGCTGTAGCGCGCTTCGATCTGTTTGCTGGAGAACGTGGTGCAGCCGATCGTGGAAATAGCCATCGAGAGCGACGAAGCGCTGACGATCAAGAGAATTCTGAATGACTTTCGGGATCTCCGTCGAGTTGCCACGGACGGACTTCGGCGCGAGTTCAACCGCTCGACCGTTTCGAATCGTCCGTCGACTTGCGACGATCACGAGCAAGACGCTTCTTCTTACCGCCGCTTCGTCGAGTGACGACCGCATTGAGCATCTTTTCGGTCGCGATGATTGCCGCTCCGAGCTGGTCGGGATCGACACCTAACGTCGAAAAGGTCTCGCCGGCCTGTCGTCGGCCAGAGATCGTCGTCTCTTCCGTTCTCCAGGTCACGGTCGTTTCGACCAACGCGCCCGTTCTACCGCCCGGAGGGATTCGGACTCGATAATCCACCAGAATGGGTACCGTGATCGAAAGGGCCTTCGCCGCTTTCTTGAGCGCGTTCATGAACGCATCGTATCCGCCGTCACCGCTGGCCTCGGCTTTCTCGACCACGCCCTTGAAGGCGAGCGCAACATGAGCCGCGGGCGGT
>Ga0310122_10000973_pt1 | contig 18328 bp, 11 predicted proteins | sample CB6_Bottom_1051__FD_203503 | JGI IMG/M metagenome (GOLD analysis project Ga0310122, IMG submission 203503) | Marine microbial communities from Western Arctic Ocean, Canada - CB6_Bottom_1051 | ecosystem: Environmental > Aquatic > Marine > Oceanic | place: Canada: Western Arctic Ocean | collected...
CCGCGCCGTTCCGGCATAAAGCTGCGGGAGGCCGGTTTGCAGACCGGCCAATTGACCGGTCAACTCCGCGTGCGTGGCATCGAGCTGGCCCTTTGAGCCGTTGAGCTCGGCCTGCTTGGCCAAGAGCCCCTGCTGTTGGCCAAGGACGGCGGCCTGCTGCGCCCGGAGTCCGGGCAACTGATCGCTGTTCGGGTCGGCCGCCTCGAGTTGGGCGATGGCACCGTTGACCTGGGCCAAGCCGGCCTCGGCCTGAGTGAGACCACCCGCCACCTGGGCCAATCCGCCGTTGACCTGTGCCAACAGACCGTCCACTTGGCCAATGCCGCCTTTCACCAGATTGATCGTTGGCTGCAACTCGCCGAGGATGTCGCGCCCCGTGATCGCGCTGACCAACGGCAACCGGCTGTGGTAGTTAATAAAATAGAAACCAAACTCCGTGTCGTTGAGCCCTTCGGCAAAGTAGCGTGCTGCGATACCAAACTGCCCACTGTCGCTGGCCCGGTTGTCCTTGCCGCGCGGGATTCCCGCCGCGCCTACCGGCAGGAACGGCGCATTCGCGGCACTCGGCGGCTGGGCCGGATTGAACCTCGGATTCGAGATCGTCGGCACCCGTGCCGGCTCACCCTCGAGCAGGCCGTAGAGCGGATTGTCCATGTAACTCTCCATGTTCGGCTGGCCGGCGCTGCCAAAGCCCAGCATCGCATACTGCCCGCCCGGCCCGACAAAATCCTTCGTGCTGAAATAACTTCCCGCTGGGTCGATCTCCATCTCCTCCTGCTTGAACTGGTAAAAGCCTTCCAGCGTCAGGGCGTCCGTCACCTGCAGCGACACCGACAGCAGCGGCACCGGCCGCAACGCCTCACGCAGCTCCGAGCCGGGAATGCGAAACTTCGTCACGTCAACCGGGTTGATGACATTGATGCCGTTTTGGATAAACGTACTCTCGCCCCAACTCAGCACTTGGTTGCCCAGACGGACATTCACCGGGATCGACGTCGGGAGATCGTACGAGATGTAAGCGTCGAGCAACTCCATGTCGCGGCCGACCTCGCGCTTGGCCGCGTCGCTCAACGGGCTGTCGCCGCGAATGTTTTCAAAATCGACAAAGTACGTGCCGCGAAGGAACAGGCTCACGTCCTGCAATTTCTTGAAGTCAATCTCAAGGTCGTGCGTGCCCTTGGCCACGTGCGAGAACAGGCCGGTGCCGTAGTTCAGATTGGCGTCGTCGCCGTTGACAGAGTAACGCGTACCGCCATTGGCAATGCCGATGTTGCCGGGATCTGCGGCCGATGTTCGGAAGGATCCTCCGTAACTTAGCGTCGTGTCGAGGCTGCCCTCAACCACGTCGTTCTCGAATTCCACCGCCTGAGTCGTCACAGCCGCTGCGGCAATTGCGGACAATGCCAAGCGACTCACTGCGGGGAACTCGCCATTCATTCGGGCGATTGGTTTGCTCATAGGTCGGGGGCGTCATAACACACACCCCCTCAATTGCACACAAAAATTACAGAAATTTTGGCCTCATTTTTCCCGCTGTTTTAATGAAAAATGAACGGTTCGCGTGATCGTTGCGTCTGAAACCGGTGCCCGACTCATCAGCCCGTGCCCACTGAAAACCCGAACACAAACCCCATAACTGCGAAGAGTTTGGTGACGTGGCAATGCGCTCTCGCGGCCTCCGCCGTACCGCTCGCTTGGCTGATGCATTTTTACGGCTTGGCCGTGCACCTTCGGTTCGCGCTTGGCCGCTGGCCCAAGCACATCAACGACAATCCGAGCTATTGGCTTTTCGAGTCACATTCAACGACCGCCTGGTTCATCTGGGGGCTGATGTGGCTCTCGCTTTTTGCCGTGCCGGTTGTTGCACTGTCTTTGCTCGCTTGGCCGGGCCACCGGCGGCTTGCGGTTTACCCGCTCATCTACGCCGCCGCAGTCGGCCTCACTTGGCCACTGATACACCTCGCGCCCGACTCGTTCATTTACTGGTGGTGGGACTAACGGGAAGTTGACCTGCCACGTTCGATACTGAAAGCTCGCCGCCCGTGAAACAGCTTTTGCTTTTACCCCTGCTCATCACGCTTGGCCAAGCGGCCGGCGCGCAACCCCCGAAGGAGTGGCCCGAGAACCTCCGGGTCGTCCTCGAAAATACCGAGCCACTCTCTACGCCCCGGGGCGATCGGCTGCCGCTATTCGTGCTGCCGATCGGCGGAGCGCTCTCGGCCCTGCCCGATGATCAGGCGGCCAAGGCGCTCGACGACTTGGCCAAGCGCGGCATCGGCTACTCCGTACGGTGGAGTTCGGGTTCGTTCGAAACGCTGTTGAAGGAGGGGCTGCGCATCGGCGCCATGCAGCAACGCATCGGCATGCCAGTGGCGATCGATGCCACGGGATGCCTGCACTCTTTTTTCGACGGCACGGAAAAAACCCAGCACGTCGATGCAGACGGCAAGCCGTTCGCCGAGAAATCGTTCGGCGGCACGATGGGTTGCCCGTTCACGCTGGAGCATCGCATTCCGGTGATCCGTAAGCGCGTCGAGGCGTTCCTCAAGCAATACAAGGCCGCCGGAGTCGCGGCAGACTTTGTCTTTGCGGACTGGGAAATTGACGGCCCCATTGAGTGGAACGACGCCTGGGCCAGTTCGAAACGGTGCCGCCGCTGCCGCGAACATGTGCCGGAGATCGACGATTTCCGTAAATTTCAGACTGCGCTTCGGACGATCCGGAGCCGGCTGCAGCGTGTCGCTTTTGGCGACAACGTCACGGCGCATTTCCCCGATGCGCTGGTCGGCAACTATGGCGTCTATCCGCACAACGGCCACCGGTACTGGTACGATTATTTCGAACGCGAAACTCCCGACGCGCCGGCGTTGGCCGACCAAAAGGCGCGCTACCGCGAGTGGGCGCACGAGTTCGGGCCGTGCGGCTACACGTTTGCGATGCCGGTGGTTTACACGTGGTATCCGACGTTTGGTTGGTATGATTTTGAGCCGAAGGATTACCGGTGGTTTTACAACATGTTGCTCACCGCCTCGAATGCCGGCCGGCACACTCCTCAACAGACGCCGATCATTCCATTCGTCCATTGGCACACCACCGCGCCCCCGGCCAACCCCGATCCGGCGGTGGAGCAGTTCAGCCGGGAGAAATATCAGGAACTGCTCTGGCACATGCTGTTGCGCGGGCACGACACGTTTTTCCTCTGGTGCACCGGCAGGGAGTTGGCAACAGAAATCCAGCTGGTTCATGAAGTATACCGCGAAAGTTTGCAGTACAGCGGCTTCATCGACCGTGGAGTGCCCATCGAGTTTGACGTACCCTCAAAGCCCGGCCCGGTCGTGTCCGGCTTGCGCCTGGGCAACCGCGTCCTGGCCCGGCGAACCGATTTCGGGACGGGGATGAGCAACGAAACTTTGGCCGTGGCTGGTGGGGGCGAAGTCTCCGTCGCCGCCAAACGCGGGATACAAATCTTGACCGTTGAACAAAAGTCGAGACACCCCGGCATCCTGACAGACCACAACGGCAGGCTGCGTTTCCCGATTGGTTTCTATGAGTTCCCAGGCGACAAGGAAAAGCTTCAAAGAATGGCTGAGAGCGGCATCAACCTTGTCCGATGCAGCAACCGGGCCGCCCTCGACTCGGCGCACGCGCAGGGAATGATGGGCTGGGTGCCGCTCAGCGTCCAGCAGGGGGCCACCCCGGGGTTGCGGAAACAAATCGAGACACTGCGGAATCACCCTGCCTTGGCCGTTTGGGAAGGTCCAGACGAAATTGTCTGGACATTTACCGCGTACAGCTTTCTCAAGGAGCGCGCCGGCTTCACCCGCGAGGATTGGAATAACCAGATACCCAAGGCGGTAAATTATGCCAAAAAAGAAGGAGACAAAGTCATCACAAAGATGAATGAAGGCATTCGACTCGTCCAGGAGTTGGACGAACGCAACCTGCCTTTCTGGGTAAACGAAGCTGCCGACAGCGATGTGAAATACGTTCGGGATTACATCGACTCCATCGACATCACCGGTTGCGACTACTACGCCGTGCGCAGCACTGGCACGGATCTGCAGAGTATCGGGCGACTGGTGGATCGTTGGGATGCAATCAGTCGCGGCAAGCCTGTCTGGATGGTTCTCCAGGGTTTTTCATGGCACAAGGGTCGGGCTGGGCGCAAGCGTCTTTATCCGAGCTATAACCAGTCACGATTCATGGCCTATGACGCAATTGTACACGGCGCCCGAGGCATCCTCTATTGGGGAACACAAACCATCGACGATCCACTTTTCCGGGAATCACTCTACGCCATGACCTCCGAATTAAGCGCACTCGAACCGCTCTTGGTGGGCGCCGATCAAACTGTTGAAGTGGCAGTCATCGACGATCTTTTTGACGCACCGGGGATCGGTGTTCGAGGCGCGCTAAAAGGAAACCAAGCCGACTATCTCCTGATCCTGGTCAACGAAGACGACCACCGACATCTCGGAGTCGATGTTACCGAATTGGAGGTATTGAACGGTCGTACACTTCACCTGCTGTACGGCGACGAAAAGGTCGTCGTTCGAAAAGGAGGCATCGTCACCCGGATGCAGGGGCATGAGGTGAAGGTCTTTTGCACCAACCCACGTTTTGAAACCAAGCGAACCGAGGGTCGCCATTACGTAGACGCCGGAAAGTAACCCGCCAGCGCTCCGAAGCCCCATCTGGGAATGAATTGACCCTTCATCTCTTTAGCGGGATGCTCACCGGCCATGAACCGGCTTCTACTTTCCCTTCTATTCGTTGCGCTTGGCCAAGCGGCCGACGCCTTGGCCAAGCGGCCCAACTTTCTCATCATCATGGCCGACGACTGCACATACAACGACCTGCCGCTGTACGGAGGCCAAAACGCGAAGACGCCGAACATCGATCGCCTGGCCAGCCAGGGACTCACCTTCAACCGCGCCTGGCTCGCCGAGGCGATGTGCCAACCGTGCCGTGCGGAGTTGATGACCGGCCAATACCCGCTGCATAACGGCTGCGCGTGGAATCACTCCGCCAGCCAACCGACCGTCAAGAGCATGCCGCACCACCTCGGCGCGCTGGGCTACCGAGTGGGCATCGCCGGCAAGGTGCACGTCAAACCGGCGGCGGCGTTTCCGTTTGAGAACGTCAGCGGCTTCGACCCCAACTGCGTCCGCAACCCCACGCGCAACCATCAGTTCGACGGCATTCGCAGCTTCATGCAGCGCGATGCCAAACAGCCGTTCTGCCTCGTCGTCGCGTTGGTGGAGCCGCATGTGCCGTGGGTGATGGGCGACCCGTCGCAGTACCCGCCGGCGAAACTCAAGCTGCCGCCGAACATCGCAGACACGCTTCGCACCCGGCAGGACTTCGCCAAGTACCTCGCCGAGATCACGTATATGGACGGCCAAGTCGGTGAAATTCTCGACACGCTCAAGGCCACCGGCGAAGAGCGGAATACGCTCGTGCTTTTCACCTCCGAGCAGGGCTCGCAGTTTCCCGGCAACAAATGGACGAACTGGAACACCGGCGTGCACACCGCGCTGGTCGCCCGCTGGCCAGGTCAAGTGCCAGCCGGCAAACGCACCGACACCCTCGTGCAGTACGCCGACATTTTACCGACGCTCGTCGATGCCGCCGGCGGCAAGCCATCAGTGCATCCCTACGATGGCTCGAGTTTTCTCTCGGCGCTGCACGGCAAAACCGGTGCGCATCGGCAATTCACTTACGGCGTGCACAACAACATCCCGGAAGGCCCACCCTACCCGATCCGCTCCGTGAGCGACGGCGAGTACCATTACATCCGAAATCTTTCGCCGGATGAGATTTACATCGAGAAACACCTCATGGGTACAAGGGGCACCGGCCAACTCAACAATCCGTATTGGGCCACATGGGTTTGGGATTCGTGGAACTCGCAGCGCAGTTACAACCTGGTCAAGCGCTACATGCACCGACCGGCCGAGCAGCTTTATCGCGTCGCCGCCGACCCGTATGAAATGAAAAACCTGGCCAACGACCCGTCGGAAGCCAAGCGCTTGGCCAAGCTGCGGAAGGAATTGGACCGCTGGATGAACGCGCAGGGCGATCCCGGCGTGCCGGTCGACACTCCGAAGGCCATTCAAGCCTCAAAAAACGGCGACCACCTCCACGGCCAACCCGCGACCAAGACTATTCGATAGCGCCGAGGAGCGCTTGGCCAAGGGCGCGGACGGCGGCCTCGTCGCCCTGCAAATGGATGGTGCGGTGGACGTGCGTGGCACTATTGCCCGGCTTGAGAGCCAGCGCCGGCGAGGAGGATTCCAACTCATAAAACGGGCCAAGCGGCTTGGCGCCGGGACTCGGCGGGCCATCGTTGTAACTGTTCACCGTGTCGCCCTTGAACGGTTCATCCTGCAGTTCCCACATGGAGTTGACGTAGTCGGTCGCCCCTTCCGGCTTGGTGTACTGCACGAGGGTCAGCAGTTGACGGGTGGCGTCGTAACTGCCGAGCACCGGCTTGGCACGCTGCGGCGTGAGGCCGATCTTGCTGCGGTACTGGCCGTCGCCGGAGAAACGGATCACGCCGTCGGCAACCTGCAACCGTTCGGCCGGTACGGTGCCGAAGTAGTCGGCATTGACGATCGGGCCGAGCTTGGCCTCGTCGCCCTCGACGTACGGCACCAGCACGGTTGTCTCTTCGGAGTGCTTGTACATACCGAGAATCCAGATCGAGAGCAGGCCGCTCTTTTTGATCCAGGCCGTCTCGCCGGTGTTGGTCAAAATATTTTCGGTTTCGTACGCCACCACGTACACCCCGTCCGGCAACGCGGTGCCCAGCAACTCGGCGGTGCGGGCGCGATCCAGCAGTCGCACAGTGCGGTCAATCCGCAGGCTGAACTCGGTGTCGGAGTAGTTGTTTATTTTTGCCTCGCGCCGAAACGATACGGCGGCATCCGACTTGGCGGTGATCTCGTACGGCACGGTGTCGATCACTGCCGGGGTTTGCCAATGATCGAGGTCGAACGGATCGCCCTTTTTGAAAAAGATGGAAAACTGGCCACCCTCCGGCCCCAGCCAAAAACGATCCTCGCCGCCGAACGCGTTAATGTGCGGGCCGAACTCACCGGCGGCAACGAGGTCGTAGTTGATCCAGCCGTGGCTTGGGCGTTCGGCTCCACCCACGGTGCTGGTCATCACGCGACCTTGGTAAGCCGGTACGACGGCGACCTGCGGGGAACCTGCGCCTTGGCCAAGCACGATGACCTCGACATGATTTTTGAGAAACGCGACGTCTTCGGGAAAGTTCATCTCTTTTTTGGGTTGGGTGCAGCCGGCTTGGCCAAGCGCCAGCAATGCAGCGAGAGCGATGAAGGGGAATGTGCTTGAGTTCATGATGCGCCGACTCGCGGGCTAGTTCCCGGGGCGCTTTGGCGGGAGTGGAACGGGCGGCTGGATGTTGGGGATGGGTTTGGGCTCGTTGCGAGGGACGATCAACTCCGACTCTGCGCCGGTCTTTTTGTTCGACGGGAGGTCGTCAGGCCGGATGACTTGGAAGCCTCCGGCGACGATGATTTGTCCTTTTTTGAAATCCAATCGCGGTCGGGTTTTGGTGATGAAGTAGTGGCGGCGCGCGATGATTTTTCCGTCGGGGTCGATCATGGAGTAGTTGTATTCCCGGGCACCGGTCTGGCAGAGCACGTGCAGGTTGCCCTTGGGGCCGACCTGCGCCGTTGGTTTGTTGAACGACACCATGGGGCAGACGGGCAACACCCGGTGCACTTTGCCGCCTTTGCCGTTATCCACCCGGGCATAAAGGCTCATCGCATTGAGGTGCTTGGCCTGTTGGAGGACGTAGCGCCGAACCTCGATCGGTTGGCCGGGCGGATCGCCCTTCTTCAACGGCAGCCCAAAGATCTGCTCCCAGAGCACGGTGCCGTTGGTGACATCGAACTTGACCGGCTTGGCGGTGAGCAGTTTGCCCCATTGCTGGACGTACACCTTGGCGGAGAGAGTGTAGCGGCCGGCCCGCTCGAGCTCGTAGTACGGCGCGATGTCGATCTCTTTGGTGGCGCGAATGGAGGACTCAACGGTGAAGCGCCCCTTCACGGGAGGCGGATCGGCGATGGGCAAAATCTCCTCCCCGGTTTCGGACACAATTTGGAATTGCAGCCAATAGTTGTCCTCACCGAATACCAGTGTTTGGCCGGAGAAATTGACAATCTTGAGCTTGGTCAACAGGGATTCGCGCGGCAACAGCCGGCTCTTTTCCAACTCAAGCTCCACGGCCACCTGCGCCTGCGCGCCCGCCGACAGGAGCGGCAACAGCAGGCACACGGCGGCAACCCGCCAAAGCCGGGTGCCTGCGTTTTCAGAAAGGGACAAATTCATCTCGGGAGGTCTGACGCCCGGACGGGCGCTGTTGATCAAAAAGAAAACTGCCTGACGTACGACTTGCGCTTGAGCCGCTCGAACCACTTGTCCTCGCGGGCTTGTTGCTCGGTCTCCAGCAGGGTTTGCTCGATCTGCCCGCGAACCTCGGCGAGGCTCTTTAGCTTGGCCTGGCTCATCTCCTCGCAGCGCAAAATAAAGCATCCCTGGGGCGTCGTCACGACGGGACTCACCTGCCCTTGGCCAAGCACGAAGGCGGCCTTTTCCAGCGCCGGAGCCAGGACTCCCCGCTGGATCCACTCGGGCCGCAACCCTCCCGTGGCGCGGTTTTGATCGGAATAAACCGAGGCGACCCCGGCAAAGGAGTCGCCCGTCTGCAGGACCCGGTGAATCTCGTCAGCCAGTTTGCGGGTGTCTTCCGCGCCGCCGTGCTTTTTGGCGTCGAGAAAAATGATCCGGAGCCGAATCTCGACGCCGGAGCGAAACGCATCCTTGTTGGCCACGTAATATTCCTCGATCTGCCGGGGGGAGATGACAATGTTCGCCTTGGAGATGAACTGGCCACGCATGACCATTTGGATGATCTTCTCCCGCTGGTACCGGGCGAATTCCTCGTAGGTCATGTCGGTTTGCTGGAGGGACTTGATGAGCGTCACCCGGTTGCCGTACTCGGCTCGGATGTCCTCCTGAATGCGCTGTTCGATGATGGACTCGGGCAGTTTGTAGCCCTTCTCCTGATACTCGCGCAGAACCAGCTCGCGGCGAATCAACGCCTCGAGCGTATCGGCCTGAAGCTGGGTATATTTCTGGCCGAGAAGCTGCGGTTGGCGGGCGTACTGGCGGCGCAGGAGTTCAGCCTCGCGCCTCATGGCATCCGTCACCATTTGCCGGGTGATGATCTTGTCGTTCACCTCGGCGACGATGCTGTTACGGCGGGCTGGAGCGGTCTGCCCCACCGCCGGGCGGGCGAGCAGCACGGCGGCAAAGACAACGATTAATCGGCTCAGGTACCTTGTCATCGGCAGCGCGGATGCTAGGCCCGACGAGCAAGGCGGGTCAAGCGGGGTTAACTCCTCCTCGCTGATTCTGCCAGGGCCTCCCTCTGGGCGTCCTCAAAAAAGAACCGCTCCCCTCCAAATGCCGGTTGCAAGTCCGAAAGCCACGTCGCTCTGGGATCGTACTTGGCGAAAAAGACCCGGTTCACCCACTTGGGATCGCGGCCCTGCAGGAATTTCAGCACAAACACCTTCTCGCCGGCCACCTGGGTGATGCCATCGACCACTACCTTGCCCGGCATGGCGGACATCGACGGCCCGCGCACAGTGCGGCACAGGCCGACCACCTGGCTGTAAGCCTCGGTGAACACTTTGTACGCCCCGGGCCAGCGGCACCTCAAAGTAGGCCTTGGCCCCGGTGTTACGCTCCACGAACATGTAGTACGGCACCATGCCAAGCTGCACCTGCCGACGCCAAAGCTGCGCCCAGACGTTGGCGTTGTCGTTGACCTTGCGGATGAGCGGCGCTTGGCAACGAATCACCGCGCCGGCGTTGAGCACCCGCTCAACCGCGTGCCGGGCCATCTTTGGCTCCAGTTCCCGCGAGTGGCTCGAGTGCGCCATCAGCGCGAAGTGCTTGCCGGCCGCCTTCACCTCCTCGATCAGCCGCAGGAAATCGTCGGCGTCCCCGCCCTCGGTGAAGCGGTACGGCCAGTACGCCAGCGCCTTGGTGCCGATGCGGATGCTTTTGTAGGTTCGGTAACTTCGCCCTCAACAGCGGCTCAATGTAGCGGCGCAGCACTGGAGTCTTCATCACCATCGGGTCGCCGCCGGTGATCAGCACGCTGCTCAACTGCGGGTTGTCCTTCACGTAGTTCACCAGGTGGTCGACCTCCTTGCTGGCAAACTTCAGGTCGGCGTCGCCAATAAATTGCGCCCAGCGGAAACAATAGCTGCAGTAGGCGTGGCAGGTCTGCCCCTGGCTCGGGAAAAACAAAACTGTTTCCTGGTACTTGTGCTGTATCCCGGCAACCACCTCGCCGTCGAGCCTGGGCACGTTCAGCTCCATTTGCCCTGCCGGGTGTGGGTTGAGCCGGCCCCGGATTTCATCCGCCGCAAGCTTGATCTCCGCCTCGGGGGCGCCCTTGGCCACGAGATCCCGCATGCGCCGGAAATCCTCTTCGTCGAGCATGCCGCGTTGCGGGAAGGTCAGTTGAAAAATCGGGTCGTTCGGTACGCTCTCGGGACCGATCAGACGCTCGATCACGTAGTCGTTGACGCGGAACGGCAACACCGCCGACACAGCCTGCATGTCCGTCAACTGGTCACGATTGAGCCGCAGTTTTTCCGCGATCTGTGGAAGATCCTTGCGTGTGTTTGCCTTGAATTTCGTCATATTTCCTCTCAACAGGATACTTGTCTCGTCGCCCGCACGTTTTCAGCGGGTCGGATCGCCCATTCCGGCGGGCGGCTTGGCCAAGCACCCCATCTCGCTTGTCCAATTAATTCTATCATGCGTTCATCCATTCTACCAAGATTTGATGGAATGAAAAGTCAATTTTTTGATCATTTTCCACATAAAAATGCAAATTTAGTTTTGTCTTTGGCTTTGCTCCGACGGGTTGCGGGGCTACGTTTCCTGCCCGTTCACAGCTATGAAAAGCCATTTTCTTCCTTTGATATGCCTAGCCGCCGCGTTGGCAACTCCCACCGCCACCGGCTTAGCCAAGGGCTCCAACGACCCCATTCGCGTGCTGTTCCTCGGCCACGAAAGCGAGCATCACAACTCCAACCAATATTACCCGATGCTCTCCCGCGCGCTTGGCCGCGACGCGATTTACTTCGACTACGTGACGTCGGTCGAAGAAGCGCTCGGCGACGCCGGGTACCTGGCCAAGTTCGACGCCCTGTTGCTCTATGCCAACCACGGCAGGATCGAGCCGCACCAATGGACCAACCTGAAGAACTACGTCGAGAACGGCGGCGGCTTCGTGCCGGTGCACTGCGCGAGCTGGTGCTTCGCCAACGAGCCGGGTTTTGACCAACTCGTCGGCGGCCGCTTCAAGAGTCACCAGGGGGCTGAGTTCGCCGCCAGGATCGTGAAGTCAAATCACCCTGCGCTGAAGGACGTGAAGGAATTCACCGCCTGGGATGAGACCTACTTTCACTCAAACCACAACCCGAAGAACCGCACGGTGCTGATGGTTCGCGACGCGATGAAGGGCGACCCGCACAGCGAGCCAGAGCCGTGGACGTGGGTGCGCACGCAGGGCAACGGCCGCGTGTTTTACACCGCCTCCGGCCACGATGAACGCGTGTGGAGCCACGCCGGTTTTCATCAACTGCTCAAGAGCGGCATCCTCTGGGCGGTCGGCGACAAGGCCCGTTCGCGCTACGACAGCTTTCTCGCAAGCCGCACCCCGCTGAAATACGAAAAACGCGACAACATCCCAAACTACGAACGACGACCCAAGCCGCTCGAATACCAACTTCCGCTCCCGCCGGAGGAGAGCATGAAATACACGCAGGTGCCGGTCGGCTTCCGCATGGAGTTGTTCGCCGCCGAGCCGGATGTCATCAACCCGATTTACATGACGTGGGACGAACGCGGCCGGCTGTGGGTCGTCGAGTCGGTGGACTACCCGAACGAACTCAAACCCGGCCGCAAAGGCAACGATCGCATCAAGATTTGCGAAGACACAGACGGCAACGGCAAGGCCGACAAGTTCACCGTCTTCGCCGACGGCTTCAATCTCCCGACCTCGATGACCTTTTCCCGGGGCGGCATCATCCTCGCGCACGCGCCGGATTTTTATTTCCTCAAAGACACCGACGACGACGACAAGGCCGACATCCGCGAACTGCTTTTCACTGGCTGGGGCGTCGGCGACACGCACGCCGGCCCGAGCAATCTGCGCTACGGTTTTGACAACTGGATCTACGGCACGGTCGGCTATGCACGTTTCAACGGCACGATCAACGGCGAGAAACACAACTTCGGCATGGGCGTGTTCCGCTTCAGGTCGGACGGCTCGGACATCGAGTTTCTGCACCAATTCAACAACAACACTTGGGGAATGGGCTTCAACGCCGCCGGCGATGTCTTCGGCTCCACCGCCAACAACAACCCGACGTTTTTCGGCGGCATCCCGGCAACGGTGTTCGGTGGCGACAAAAAGATGAGCGCGAAAATGATCGCCGACTCGCCCACCTTTCATCCCATCACGCCGAACATTCGCCAAGTCGATGCGTTCAATGCCTACACCGCCGGCTGCGGCCACGCCTTCGCCACCTCGGCGGCGTTCCCGGAAAAAGTTCGCGACAACACGGCGTTCGTCTGCGGCCCGACCGGCAATTTGCTCGGCACGTATCGCATGGAAAAAAGCGGCGCCGGTTATGTTGCCAAAAACAGTTTCAGCTTTGTCGCCAGCGCGGACGAATGGTTCTCGCCGATCGTCGCCGAGGTCGGCCCGGACGGCCACCTTTGGATCGCCGACTGGTACAACTTTATCATCCAACACAACCCAACGCCGAGTCGTGGGCGTGGCGGCTATGCCGCCCAACGCGGTCGGGGCAACGCGCACATCAACCCCAACCGCGACCGGCAGCACGGCCGCATTTACCGTGTGATTTGGGACGGCGCACCCAAACCGAAGATCAACTCCCTCGCCGGAGCCAATCCGCAACAACTCGTCGCCGCACTCGACAGCGACAACCTGTTTTGGCGTCAAACCGCCCAACGCCTCTTGGTCGAAGGCAACCACAAGAACGCCATCCCGGCACTGCGTAAACGTGCGCTTGGCCAAGGTGCCGGCGCCATCCACGCCCTCTGGACTCTCGAAGGACTCGACGTACTCGACGAAGAAACCAAGCGCGCCACGCTCATCAACCCCGACCCGGCCGTCAAGCGCAACGCCGTCCGCGCGCTTGGCCAAGCAAAAGCCGACGAGCAGTTGCTCTACGACAGCGCCACTTTGGCTGACGCCGACCTGCACGTGCGCTTGGCCGCGTTCGTCAAACTGGCCAAGTTTCCAAAATCAAAAACACACCAACGTGCCGCCAGCGTCTTGTCGCAGGACAAAACCAACGCCGAGGATGAGTGGCTCAAACTCGCCCTCAGCGCCGCCGGGGCCGACCAAACCGACATCGTCGGCTACGAACGCGGCCCCAACCTCCTGGCCAACGCCTCATTCGAAAAAGTCGAAGGCACACTGCCCGCCGATTGGCAAGTGCGCACCTACAGCGCCAAGGGCCCCGACGTCGAACACACCATTGAAACCCGTAAGGCCTACGTACATAGTGGCAAATCGTCGGTGAAGATTCGCTCCGGCAACGGCCACGACACCAGTGTCTACACCCCGGTCAACCTGAAGTCCGGCACCAAGTACGCACTCAGCGCGTGGATCAAAACCGAAGGAGTCAGCGGCGGCCACGGCGCGCTGCTCAACATTCACGAGTTACAGCACAAAGCCAAAACCAAGGCGCTGCAAAAGACCACCGACTGGCAAAAGGTCGAGATTGTTTTCGACAACACGCAGGCCGGCCCACTCACCGTCAACTGCCTCTTCGGCGGTTGGGGCCAAGCCAAAGGCACCGCCTGGTTTGACGATCTTTCACTGCAGGAAGTGAAGCCGATATACAAGAAGTCGACTGAACAAAAAGAGATCCAAGGCCTGGCCAAGCGTGGCGAGGACATCTTCCACAAACACGCCATTGCCTCCTGTGTGCGCTGCCACAAGGTCGGCAATGAAGGGGGCGTCATTGGTCCGGCAATGGACGGCATCGCCAGCCGCAAAGATCGCGCCTACATTTACGAAAGTTTGATCAACCCAACGGCACAGTTGGCTGAAGGATTCGACAAACTCGGCGCCAGCCCCATGCCCCCGATGAACATTCTCCTCGACGAAGAACAACTCGCCGACGTCATGGCCTACCTCATGACACTGAAGAAAAAATAGGTTGGGGGCCTGAAGAACTGCGAGAGCCGGCGCAAGTCAGTTTTTTAGCATCGACTGGCTGCGCTTGCCACGGCTGAGTGCGCGGGTACACTTCTGGCATGCAAACCTCTCATCCTTCACGAAGACGTTTCATTTCCACCACCACCTCGGCCATGGCCGGTGCGCCATTTGTGTTGCGCGCGCAATCGAAAACCGACCGGCCAACGGCGGCAGTCATAGGCGTGGGTGGCCGGGGCAGCGGTCTGGCGCGCGCGGTGGTGGACTTTGCCGACCTGTTGGCGGTATGCGACGTGAACCAGAAGAGCGCGAAAAATATCGCCAAGGTGCTGGAGAAAAATGGCAGGCAACCCAAGGCGGTGAGGGATTTTCGGCGGGTGCTCGACGACAAGGCGATTGATGCGGTGTTCATCGCCACGCCGCACCACTGGCACACGCCAATCGCCGTGCGCGCGCTGGAGGCGGGCAAGCATGTTTATGTCGAGAAGCCGGCGTCGCACGTGTTCGCCGAGGGGCAGCTCCTGATTAAATCCGCCAAAAAAGCCAAGCGCATCCTGCAGCACGGCACGCAAATGCGGTCGAGCGAGGTAACAATGAAGGCGGACGAGATTTTGAAAAGTGGTTTGCTCGGCGAAATAAAACTCGCGCGCGGCTGGAGCATTGAGCCACGCAACCACCCCGCGCCGGTGAAGGATTCACCGCCACCTCCCGGCTTGGACTACGAGACGTGGCTCGGCCCGGCGCCCCAGCGGGCATACAACAGCAATCGTGTGAACCGCTGGCGGTGGTACCGCGACTACGGCAACGGCGAGATGGGCGATGACGGCATCCACGACATCGACTTGGCGGTGTGGGGGCTGGGGGTCGATTCGTTGCCAGTGAAAATCGCGGCGCACGGCGCGGACATCAATCTTAAGGGCGAGACGGAGTACCCGAACCACTGCAACGCCTCCTTCCAATACGCCGACGGCCGCGAGGTGTTGTACGAGACGCGCAACTGGGCGCCGTATAAAATGCACGGATTCGACAGCGGCAACGCCTTTTACGGCACCAAAGGATTCATGGTTTTTTCGCGGCGCGGCTATTTTCAAACTTACCTCGGCGCGAAAGAGGAAAAGGGCCCGGGCTTGCGCGGCGGCCATGGCAATCGCGAGCACGTGAAATATTTCATCGACGCGGTGGCGGGCAGGAAGGCGCCGACCTTCGGCCCGGAGATTGCCCATCGCAGTTGCGCACTGGTGCACCTCGGCGAAATCGCCTTTCGCCTAGGGCGCACGCTGGCGTTTGATCCGAGAACCGAGACCTTCCCTCACGACGCCGAGGCCACTGCAATGCTCACCAAAAAATACCGCGCACCGTGGGGGTTTAAACCATCATGTGGATCACTAACCTAAAGAATTTACACAAAAACTTTGGCGCTTCACAACAATCGCAGTTGTTCTGTTGGTGGGTTGCGGGAAGTCGCCCTCTTCTCAATCCTTTTAAGATTAATGAATTTTCAGTGAGTGATTGTTGTGGTTCACCATCTTGCTCACAACACCTCACAACCATTAACAACGCCAGTCATTGAATCAGTGCATCAACTCACTGAAACAGTGTGAGATTCATTGATATCTGTGGAGAGACAGTGGAATTTGCTGTGTCTCAGACGATCCTCTATTGGGTTTTTTAGCGGGCAGAGGGTTCGATTCCCTTCACCCGCTCCACTTTTCCACCCTTCAGTCTGAACGGTTTACAGCTTCGATAGAGCAGTGGGGATTCTGGTTCTCACAACGAATTGAACTCGTTAAGGTTGAACAGGTTTTTGTTTTTTGGCCTTTAGCAAGGACTTCAGCGCTTTTGACGCAACTGGGTCTCCAGGCCTGAGTTTCAATGCTTCCCTCAGAAACCCTTCGGCCTCTTCAAGTTTCCTTTGTCTATAAAGGGCGATTCCTAAAGCACCAAATGCTTCCGGATCATTCGGGTCCATACTAACGACCCTTCGAAAAACGACCGTGGCAGATTTACTCTGCCTGGTGTTCATCAGCAGGATTCCCATATTGAACCATGCACTAACCCGATTCGGATCAAGACGCACCACCTGGCTGTAAAGTTCATAAGCACTGTGGAAATCCTGCTCCGCCAACCTAGCCTGCGCCGCCATTATCAGTAGATCCGGGTTCTTGCTATCAATCACAAAACCCAAGCGACCAAACTCAAGCAGGGTCGCCTTCGCCTTTTCACGGCTTATCTCATCGAACAGCGGTCGGTCCCCTGGATTCTTCAGGACAAGTTGAAACCATAATTCAGCCATCTCATCAGATGATTGCGGTCCGTAAATCACTCTAGCTGGAGGAGAGTTTGGGTTGGCAATGTTATTCGTCGTGTTATCGAAGGTAAAATTCATGGTGATCTTTGTGCCTTTCGGTAGAAAGACCGAATTCTGATATTGATAATCGCGCTGCCAGTTAAAGTCCCAATTCTTTATGAGCAATAGCCACTTCTTTGATCCATCTGGAAGGATGGCATATCCCTCCATTCGCCGGCATAAGTAATGGGCATGCGGCAAGACCCGGGTCACCTCGACATCACCCGGCAAGACAAACTCATCCTTCACCTCAAACTTTTGCTCATTAGGCGGGATATCAATGGCGAGTGACGTAAGTTTAATTTTATAGGGTGTCGCCACAGGCGGTTCATCTGAGAAATACAAGCCAACAGAACACTGGAATGGTTCTGGTTTGCCGCTTGGGTTCATGTGCACCTGTATCACAAGATCTGAACCTGGTTCCAACAACCACGGAATGGTATCGGTTTTGTCTGAATAAAGAGTCCCGGGCTGCCAGCTAAGGAATTGTCCTTCTGGCATGGAGGCAGAACTCGGCACTCGCATTCCATCAAAGCCTGCGCTTGATGATGAACTTTGACGTCGCCGGGACTCTCGGCTGGAATCAACGTATATCAGCGCGTGATGTACGATCCCAGCGTTGCCCGGTCGAAATTCCAAGGTTCGCACATATCTGGCTTTTGTGGTTGGAATTGGGAGCACAAAATTACGGTAAACATCTCTGCCTTCTGCCTTGAGCGTGTATTCCCCATCCATCCTCACAACCATATCCGGCTTGCCTGATTGCCAGCCGGTTGGCCAGTCAGGCAAATTGGGGCGAAGTTTTTCCGGCCCCTTCTCGTGTCCCTCATCAACCCACTTCTTAAGTAGAGCAATCTGTCCCTCCGTCAGTCGTCGAGCCCCGTTAAAGTTACCGTGCCCCGGCTCTGGCAACCAAGGTGGCATGTATTTGGATTGTACGACCTCAGTGATTTGCTGCGAACGCTTTCGCACATCATCATAGGTCAATAGATTAAAAGGAGCGGCCATTCCATCACGATGACACGGCGCACAATGACTATAAATGATCGGGGCAATGTCTTTATTAAAGTTAACAATCCCCTCTTTATTTTCAGGTTGTTCTTTTGCAACAGCTTCAGTCGCGAATGGATTACTCCAAAAGCGAATGAAAATTATCATAATGACAAGTGTTCTCATTAAAAAAACCACCGAATGGTGAACTGACAAACTTAGTTCTGGTTTGCGCAAAGAAAGGTAAGAAAGGTTACAGTAGTTGCAAAGAAAAAACCCACCAACGCAAAGCCGATGGGGTTTCCAAACCTATCGAATGATGAGTCGCAATCTATTCGGGTTTGTACAAAGAAAGGTTACAGTACCTACAAAAGCCCCCCCCAACAGTCGGAGCTGGTGGGAGAATCCAACCGATGCTAGTCCTTAAACAGTTCATAAACTCACTGAAACTGTGTTAGGTTTAGGGAGTGACAGTGGGATTTGCTGTGTCTCAGACGATCCTCTATTGGGTTTTTTAGCGGGCAGAGGGTTCGATTCCCTTCACCCGCTCCACTCATACATCCTTCGCTCAGAACGGTTTACCGCTCCGATAGAGCAGTGGGGATTCTGATTCTCACAACGGATTCAATGAGCTTCATCTGAGATCTGACGTTCTAACTCTGTGCTCTGATCTCTGT
>Ga0310122_10000977_pt1 | contig 18286 bp, 16 predicted proteins | sample CB6_Bottom_1051__FD_203503 | JGI IMG/M metagenome (GOLD analysis project Ga0310122, IMG submission 203503) | Marine microbial communities from Western Arctic Ocean, Canada - CB6_Bottom_1051 | ecosystem: Environmental > Aquatic > Marine > Oceanic | place: Canada: Western Arctic Ocean | collected...
CAGCGTCCACGCGGGTGATCCGCTCGGTCACCGTCACCGTGTCGTCGGACCGTCCGTTGGCCGCACGCAACAGGATGGGGTCGCCACCCACAGCCGCCGCGTTCGCTTCGATCCTGGGGAGATTGGTGGTCTCGATGACCAGCGTCTCGCCTTCCCAGTGCCCCCGCATGTCGCCGTTCCATTGGCGGACGTCGGACGGAATGTGACCGCGCCCATCGAGTGGAATGATGCGGGTGTCGTGGATCATCTCGACCTGGATCGCCACGTAGTCAGGCGTCTGCATGATCATGAAGTTGTTGTTGTAGGCGCTGGGCAACATCGGTGGGCCCGCCTGCCAGATCAGGCACCGGTCGTTCAGCTCGAGGTCGTCCCAGGTGTCAGCCTCGTGACGGGCTTCGCGCGCCGCGGCGCGAACCCGCTCCGCCTCAGGGGTCAGCGCGGGCAGCCTGCCGTTGGTGGGTTCGAAGATGAGAGACGTGCGTCCGGTAGGTCTCGTCCCTCCGTCCAACCAAAAGTTGTTGTAGGCCCCCACGTTCCCGCCGGCTGCGGTTTTCTGTGCCGCGGCCTGAAGGAGATCCGCGTTCCGTGCGAGGGCCGCCTGTTCGCGAGTGGCCACCTCTTCGGCGGTCAAGAACTCCCGGTCCGCCAGATCCTCTGGTCGCTGCAGGGGCGTCGTGGTCTTGTTCGTGTAGGTGCCCTGCAGGTCGGGGTGCCCCCACGGCGTCTTGGGGGTGGCGCCCTGCGCGGTGGCCTGCGCGGGGACCATCGCGAGCAGTGCGATAACGCTCGACAACGCTGTCACATGTTGGCGGATCATGGTCATCCTCCCGTCCAGAGATACGCGTCCGTATGTGAGGGTGATTATACGCTTGCCGTCGCCCGCCCCCAGGGGACTAGTCAGACACCGAGAAATCCAGCCCAATATCAAGCGCGGGCGCGCTGTGGGTAATCCAGCCGATGGAGATGACGTCGACGCCGGTGGCGGCAACCTCACGAATCGTCTCCGGAGTGATACCGCCCGACGCCTCGGTAATGGCACGGCCACGCGTCATGGCGACGGCTCGGGCGAGATCGGCGACCGGCATGTTGTCGAGCAACACGACATCGACGCCCACGCCGAGCGCCTCGTCGAGCTGTTCGAGCGTGTCGACTTCGACTTCCAGTGTGACCAGGTGACCGAGCGTCGCGCGCGCCGCCTCGACGGCGGGTCGGACGCCACCGGCGATCACACGGTGGTTGTCTTTGACGAGCACGGCGTCATGCAGACCGAAGCGATGATTCGAGGCGCCGCCAACCCGCACCGCATATTTCTCTAGCGCGCGGAGGCCAGGGGTCGTTTTCCGGGTGCACACGACGCGGGCCTGGCTCACCTCGGCTACGGTCTCGACGACGGCTCGGGTCAGCGTGGCGATGCCGGACAGATGACCCAACAGATTGAGCGCGGTCCGTTCGGCCGACAGCAGGACGCGAGCCGCACCCTGGAGTTCGACAATGGTGGCGCCTGCCGTCACATTCGCGCCATCGCTCACGACCGGCTTGTGCCGCACGGGACCCAGGAGAAAGAAGGCGCATAGCGCCGGTCCGAGCCCGCAGATCCGTCCATCCTGGCGGGCCACGACGCGAGCGCGGGCGGTGACATCGGCCCCGACGATCGCGTTGGTGGTAATGTCGCCGGCCGATCCCAGGTCGACGGCCAGTTCCTCACGGACCAGCGCTTCGTACTGAATCGTGTCCAGCGGGGCGACCGGGAGCCGAGTGTCCGGGTCCGTAGTGGTCATGAAGGCCGGTGCTCGCGCGGGCGACCCGACACCTGGTGGCGAACACCAGGGGCCCCGAGGTCGTCAGTCCGAAAATGCGCGCCACAACTGCCGCGCCGGCTGAACGCCGCGCGGGTAACCGCACCTGCGACGGTGAGCAGGTTGTGAGACTCGGAGGCTTCGGCGCCAAGTTCCATGGCAAGGCAGGTGAGTTCCTTGATGGCTCGTTGCAGGCTTTCCCTCGAGCGGACCAGCCCGACGTCCCTCCACATCAGCGTCCGGATCGCGGTGCGAACTTCCTGACGCATCGCCTGGTCGAGCGTCTCTCCGGGCGACACCTCCACGTGCCCCACCAACGCCTTGACCGGTGGCACGGCGCGCACCGCGCGGGTCAGGTCGCGACCGACCCTCGCCCCGAAGACCAGTCCCTCCAGTAGCGAGTTGCTTGCCAGCCGGTTGGCTCCGTGCACGCCGGCGCAGGCGACCTCGCCACAGGCCCATAGGCCAGGCAAACTCGTGCGGCCGTCCGTATTCACCGCCACGCCGCCCATGTGGTAGTGCGCGGCCGGCGAGACCGGAACCGGCTCGTGTCGCAGATCGAATCCATGTTCGAGACCATGGCGCAGCGCGGTCGGGAACGCGACGGCGTCGCCGGTCCCGATCACCGCGCGGGCGTCGAGCAAGGTGCGGTGCCCCTGCTGGCGCATCTCCCACAACGCCCGGGCCACGACGTCGCGCGGCGCCAGCTCACCGTCCGGGTGGAAGTCGGTCATGAAGCGGCGCCCGCGTTCATCCACCAGGGTGGCGCCGGCGCCACGCAGGGCCTCCGTCAAGAGCGGCATCGGGTCGACGCCGACATCGAGGGCGGTCGGGTGAAACTGGACGAATTCGAGATCGGTCAGACGCGCCCCGGCACGCACGGCCATCGCGAGACCGTCACCGGTGTTCTCCGCCGGATTGGTCGTGTGCTCGTAGACATGACCGATGCCACCGGTCGCCAGCACCACGGCGCGGGCCAGGTGTAGCACGAGTTGCCCACCGGACGCGTCCGGCGCGTCCGAGCCATCGGCATAACGCGCGAGCGCGCCCACCACACGGCCCTGCTCGGTCACCAGTTCGCATGCGAACGCGCGCTCAAACACTTCGACCGTCGGCGAGGCCTGGACCGCCCCACGCAGCGCACGCACCACCTCAGCGCCGGTGGCGTCGCCGGTGGCGTGAAGAATCCGTGCATGCCGATGCGCCGCTTCGCGACCCAGCGCCAGTTGCCCGTCGGCGCGCCGGTCAAACCGGGCGCCCAATGCGACCAGCGCCGCGATGCGGGCCGGCCCCTCTTCGGTGAGAATCCGAACGCTGTCCGGATTGGCCAGGCCGTCGGCGGCGGCCAGCGTGTCGGCGGCGTGAGCCGCCGGCGAGTCGCCCGCCCCGATGGCGGCCGCCACGCCACCTTGCGCCATCGGGCTCGACCCACCCAGACCCAGGCAGGTTTTGGTCAGCAACGCGACCTGGAGATCTGGGGTCTCGATGGCGACCGTCAATCCCCCCACGCCGCTCCCGATGACGAGCACGTCGTGCGTCTGGACGGCCTGCACCTGGCGTGCCCGGCTGCGCCGACTCGGCATCATCCGCCGGCTCCCCGTCCTACCTCGAGCATGCGTTCGACCGCCCGACGGCCGCGCCCAGCGACGTCCGGGTCAATCGTGACCTCGTGCTGCAGACGCTCGAGTGCGGTGAGGATTTTCGGCAGCGTGATCTGCTTCATGTGCGGGCATAGATTGCAGGGACGAATGAACTCGACATCCGGGTGCGCCACTGCGACGTTGTCGCTCATCGAGCATTCCGTCACCAATACGACGCGCTCCGGGCGAGTCGCATCGACGTGTCGAATCAATCCCGCCGTCGACCCGACATAGTCCGCTTCGCTCAGCACGTCAGGCGGACACTCCGGGTGGGCAAAGATCTGAATACCTGGGTACGTCTTCCGGTAGTCGCGAAGCTCGTCCCCGGTGAACCGTTCGTGCACCTCGCAATGCCCCTGCCACAAGATGACCTCGACATCCGTGTTGTCAGCGACATAGCGCCCCAGGAACTCGTCCGGAAGAAAAATGACCCGGTCGACGCCGAGCGACTCGACTACTTCAACCGCGTTTGACGAGGTGCAGCAGATATCTGACTCCGCCTTCACCTCGACCGACGTATTGACGTAGGTCACCACGGGTACTCCCGGGTGTCGCTCACGTAGCCGGCGCACATCGGCGCCGCTGATGGACGCCGCAAGCGAACACCCGGCCTCGAGGTCCGGGATGAGGACCGTCTTCTCCGGGCTGAGCATCTTGGCGGTCTCGGCCATGAAGTGGACGCCACACATCACGATGACCTCAGCGTCCGTCTCGGCCGCCTGTTGCGCCAGCGCCAGCGAGTCGCCTGACAGGTCAGCCACGCCATGAAAGATCTCTGGGGTCTGGTAGTTGTGGGCGAGCACGACCGCGCCGCGAGTCCGTTTCCACCGCTCAATTGCGTCGATGTACGGCGCATGCACCGGCCACTCGACCTCCGGCACCACCGCGCGGACGCGCTCGTACACGTCGGCCGTGGCCGCCGCCACCGCGGGCGTGTATGCCAGCGAGACACCGTTGGTAGCCGTGGAACTCCCTGAGTCGCGTTTAGTTATGCTCATACTGAGAATTACGAGGACGCTCGATCATCTTCGGCACGAGCGGCATCAGACCTAATATACTAATTATGAGCATAACAACTGTCAACCGACCGGCGGCGGGAGCGGGCATCTCGGTGGAATTGCCGTTACCTGCCCGAGACTCCACGCCCCGCATTGTGCTGACGGCGTTGCTCCTCAATCGCCGCTCAAGGCGCGCACATGCGCGCCTCGCTGACACGGAGTGGGGCTCTCGGGGTCCCCGCGGAGCCGCCGGGCGGGGGCGACCGAGGAAGCAACGCCGTCCACGCGGGCGCCTCGTCGGAAAACCTAATGGGTAGGCGGCAGTCCGGGTAACCCGACGCCGGGCGCGGGCCGCTCGTGGAGCACTTCTCGGCGAAACCGGAACAGCTCCGCCGGGCGCCCGCCGGTGTCAGGTTCTAGACGCCCCGTGCCTTCGACCAGGCCCCCGCGCTCGACCAGGCGGCGGAAATTCTGCTTGTGCAAGCGGACGCCGACCAGCGATTCGACCGTCCGTTGCAGCTGGAAGAGGGTGAAGGTCTCCGGCAAGAGTTCGAACACCAGCGGCCGATACTTGAGCTTGCCCCGCAGCCGTCCCAGCGCCGTGGCCAGAATGCGGCGATGGTCCAAGGCCAACTCGGCCCCTGACCCGACCGCTCGCTCGAGTGGCTCGGCCAGGCTGACCTCGGCGGCGGATTCCCGGTCGCGTTCGGACTCCATCACCAACCCGACCTCGTACAGCAACTCGTAGCGATCGAGCACTCGCTCGTTGTCCCATCCCGCCGCACCCGACCCAAACGTGATGTCCACGCGTCCCCGGCGTTCGTGCCGCACGACCTCGTCCGGGGCCGCATCCACCCACCCGTCCAACGCCGGACGAATGCGGCCTTGTAGAATCTTCGGCTCACCGGATCGGTGATCCTCCCAGGGCAAGAGGTCGTAAATGCCATACCAGGCCGCACCGTGTCCCGCGTCAACCTGACGTTCGCGGACCAGCGCGAGGTAGGCGACCGAGAGCAGACGGGTTCCGCCGCGAGCGGTCAGGGCGCGGTCGCGGTCGCCGAACGTGTAGAGCTGTTCGACATACGCCAGGTCCATCCCGGTCTGCTCGCGCACCCAGGCGCGCAACCCCAACTCGAGGGTCCGGTGTCGTGGCTCGAGCGGCCCGAACGGCAGCGCGGCCGTTCGCCGCTCACCGTGGGGCTCGGGCACGGTCAGCACACGAGGCTGCTCCTCGGTGACCGCCACGATGGCGGCATGCAGCCCGACGGCGATAGCGCGTGGCATCAGAGAGCTGGGGATCGACTAGTGCAGCGCCGTGGCGAGGTCACAATCCCTCGTCGGATGATACAACCGGTCAGTCGACGTCCGGGGTTTCCGACGAGGCGCCCGCGTGGACGGCGTTGCTTCCTCGGTCAGCCCCGCCCGCCCGGCCGGGCGGGGCTGACGCCTGCATGCTCCGTCGTCGCGCCTGGCCACACAGACGCCTCGTCAGAAACCCCCTCGGACGTTTTTCAGCACCCGGCTAGACTAGCAACCTGCGGGCGTATACTCCCTTCCACATCGGCCGACCCACTACCGCGTAGGAGAACTGATGAACCTGACGTCGCCAACCGTCCAGCGTTGGATCGAAGAGGGACTTGCCGACCCGGAGGGGTTCTGGGAGCGCGCCGCCCAGCAAGTTCCGTGGTTCCGCACCTGGGACCGCGTCTTCGAATCGGACCACCCGTCGTTTCGATGGTTTGTCGGTGCGCGCACCAATCTCGCGTACAACGCGGTTGACCGCCACGTCGCGGCCGGTGCCGGAGGTCGGGCCGCCCTGATGTATCTGAACGAGCGCGGGGGGCGTTCGGTGCTGACCTACGCCCAGCTCCGGCATGAAGTCGCGCGGACCTCGGCCGCGCTCCGCCACCTCGGGGTCGGCAAGGGCGACCGCGTCACCGTGTCCATGCCGACCTGCCTCGAGGCGATCGTCCTGATGCTGGCGTGCACGCGTATCGGCGCCATTCACTCGGTGGTGTTTGCCGGCTTCGGCGCCCAGGCGCTGGCCGACCGCATCATCGCGAGCGGCTCCCGGGTGGTGTTCACGGCGGACATCACCTATCGCAAGGGGAAGAACATCCCATTGAAACCGATTGTCGACGAGGCGCTGCGTGCGCCGGACCATACCGTCGACACGGTGGTGGTGCTTCAGCGCGGCGACCCGACCCCGGACCTGAACCCCGAACGAGACATCTCGTGGGCGAGCTTTCTGGCCGGCGGCACCGGCCACTCGAGCGACTACGAGTCGATGGAGGCGAACGAGCCGGCCTTCATCCTGGCCACGTCGGGAACCACCGCGAAGCCGAAGCTGGCCGTGCACACGCACGGCGGCTACCAGGTGCACATCGTCAGCATGGCGCGCTGGTGCTTCGGGCTGAAACCGAACGATATCTGGTGGACCACGTCCGACATCGGCTGGATTGTCGGACACAGCTACCAGGTCTATGCACCGTTGGTCATCGGCTGCACATCAGTCGTGTTTGAAGGGGCGTTGGATTACCCGGAGCCAGAGACGACCTGGCGCGCCGCCGTGGAAGAGATCGGCGCCACCGGCATCTTCACCTCGCCAACCGCCATCCGTGCCTTGATGCGTTACGGAGACGGGCCGTTGGCAAGCGTCGATCATCGCGGCGTCGAGCGTATCTTCTCGGCCGGCGAGGTTCTCAACCCGCCCGCCTGGGAGTGGTTGCAGCACACCATTCTCAAGAACCGAATCCCGGTCATCGACCACATGTGGCAAACGGAGACCAGCGGCCCGGTGTTCGGCAACCCCTATGGGCTTGGCATCCTGCCGATCAAGCCCGGGTCGGCCACCCGACCGCTACCCGGCATCGAGGCGGCGGTGGTGCGCAATGACGGCACTCCGTGCGACACCGACGAGAAGGGCATCATGGTGATCAAGCGACCGTTCCCGGGACTGGTCGCGTCGCTCTGGGGGGAACCGGAACGGTACGGCCACGACTACTGGGAGAAAATCCCTGGGCTGTACTTCAGCGGCGACTCGGCCCATGTCGACAAGGACGGCTATTTCTGGTTCGGGGGACGGGCAGACGAAATCATCAAGATCGCGGCCCACCGCATCGGTACCATCGAGGTCGAGAGCGCCTGTCTCAAGCACCCGGCCGTGGCCGAGTGCGGCGTCGTCGGGCGCCCGGACGAGACGCGCGGTGAAGTGATCTCCGCGTTCGTCATCCTCAAGCAGCAGGAGACGCCGTCCGACGACCTCCGCCTGGAATTGATCGCCACCATCCGACGAGAGCTCGGCCCGATCGCCGTGGTGGGCGAGCTCAACTTCGTGACGATGTTGCCCAAGACCCGGAGCGGCAAGATCATGCGACGGGTGCTGCGAGCGGTCACCTTGGACCGTGACCCGGGAGACATCACGACGATCGAAGATGAAGGCTCCGTGGAGGAGGCGCGTCAGGCCTGGGAGCAGATGAAGGCGGAACTCGGCGACGCGAACGAGTGAGAAGTGACGCGGCGTGGAATCGCTGGAGGTCGAGCCGCTGACGACTACAGCGGTGATGATGCGTCCGTCGATCCGAGTCGTGCCGCCAACGTGCCCGCAACCTCTCTCGCCGTTTGGAAGCACACCACACCTGCCGCCTCGAGCTCGCCACGTCGTAGTCCATGGATGTCGTCGGTATCTTCGAGGCAGGCATACACCATCGGTCGGTTGTGCGCGGCGTGGTGCTCAATCGCCAACTCCAGTTCAGCCCGCGTACCGCGTCCGCCGGTCAGCGCGATCACGATCCGCGCAGAGCGGATGTTGATGTGATTCCGTGAATCCGGGCCCGTCGGGTCCGCGCCCTGCAAGTGAGTACGGATGGGCAGATGCACCCAGGGATTCGGATACGTGGTCGGCGGCTTACCAGCCGGAATGACCCCAATCGAGACGCCCAGGGACGAGGAGATCGAGCAGAATCCTTGACCTGCGGCGGCCATGATTCCAGGCCCGCCTCCGGTCAAGAGATGGCACCCCTGTCTCGCGATCGCTGCGCCGATAGCGAAGGCAAGCTCATGCTGCGGCTTCGTGATGGTGCTGGCCTGGCCTGGCCCGGCTGAGCCAATGACCGCAACGATTGGCAGCCGCGTCGCTTCCGAAATGTCAGCCATCTCAGTCTGTCAACAGGAAGACGGCGCGGCCCCGAAGGACCGCGCCGTGGTGGGACCCGCCGCGACGCGGCGGCGGCGAGAAAGCCGCTGGAGGTGGTACCGACTATCCCTGCCGCCGCCGTTCGCGTCGCTCGCCTCGCTCAGCACGACGGCCCCGGCGTTGCTCCATGCGCTGTTTCATCTCGGCCTCGAGTTCACGGGCTGTCGCCTGCTGGTCCGGGGTCAGCAATTGCCAGACCTGTGATCGGACAAACGCGCGCTGCACCGCCACGTCACCTTCGGCGTTGGCAAGTTCGGCGGCCACCGCGCGGATCGCACCCTCGTTCGCAACATCCGCGCCGACGGCGTCATGCAGCGCTTGTCGCACCTCGCGGAGACGCGCGCCCGCGGCCTGCGTCGCTTCGCGGTTCTGCTCCATCACGCCTCTGACCTGCTCGTGCTGTGTATCGGTCAAACCGAGGCGTCCCAGTGGCAACATCAAGCCGCCGGGACCACCGGAGCCACCGCGACGCCCCATACGACCGCGTCGACCGCCTGGTCCGTCCGGTGGTTGGCTCCACGCCACGTCAGCCACGCCGAAGAGGCCGAGCGTGAGGAACACGCCCGCCGGAACCATCCATTTCATCGTCTTTCGTGTCGTGCTGCCCATGCTGGCCATCTCGGTCTCCTGTCTCAGCGCATGTCTAGAGCGCCGGTATCGCACTGGTCTGTGGTCCATGTCTGTCACCGGGCGACTAGCCATGCCGCGGTCCCGGTGGTCAGCAACGGCGGCCGTCGCGCACCCTCCGTCGCTGTTGTTGTAGACCGGACTGATCTCCCGGTTATTCCCTGGATGGCGTTGCCGAGGCCGTCAGGCCTAGGCGCGCACATGCGCGCCTCGCGGCCGCGGAGTGGGGCTCTTGGGGTCCCCGCACAGCGGTCGCGGGGGTTCGGGGCGCAGCCCCGTCTGAAGGAAGGACGAGTTCAGTGTCGCTACCGACGCGGGTCGTTCATCTCGAGGTAGTCGTCGCAGAACAGGTCGACGAGTTGGACGATGACCTGTTCCACCTGAGACAAGTTCCCCTCGCCGACGGCACCGAGGCTGGCCATGTCCCAGGTATCGACGCGCGCACGCAGTTGGTTGCCCTCGAGGGTGGCCATCTGTTGCACCGACACCCTGGCGTAGTACGCGAAGAGTCCGGTCGACCCTCGGTGCGTGGCGACGTTGATATAGAGGTCTGCGCCCTGGCTGGAACCACCCAGCGGGACCCGCCGCTCTTCCAGCGTCCGCTCGGCTGCATCCAGCAGCGCGCGACGAGTCAATCCCGCGGATTCAGCCTCGTCCGAGAGTTCCTCGACCACCACATTGATTTCACGAATGTCGGTGAGGTTCTCGCGTTCAATATCCTGCTGGCCGGCGGCCGGAGCGGCGACGACCATCGTCGCCAGTCCTACCAGGAAACCGACACTCTGCCAGGTTCGCGCGCTCATTGGCCCTGGGTCGTCGCTGACGCGGCGGCACGCTCATCCGCGCGATGCCCGGACAGAATGCCGTCCATGCCGTAGTTCCCCTCGTGGCAGGCGTACTCGAAGATGGCATCTTCACTTCGCTTGAGGGGAATCAGCACGGTCCACGGTTGGGTCCAGGTCGTGGGGTCGGTGATGGTCACCTCATAGTTGAGCGTGTCTGGCCCCACCCGCGTGTACCGCTCGACCAGGTGCAACCCGTCGGACGAGCCTCGGAAACTGCTCTTGGACGAGAAGTTCGCAGACTCGACGACGAGGGTGTCGCCCTCCCACCGTCCTCGGGAATCACCATTCCAAAAGCGAACGCCGTCCGGCGCATGGGCCGTACCATCGAGCGGGACCAGCTTCACGTCGTGGGCCATCTCTTTGAGAATGGCGGCATGGCTTGGGGTCTGAAAAATCTGAAGGTAACTGTTGTAGCCGGCGCCCAGACGGGGCACCCCGAAATTCGCGCAACGCTCACCCAGGGCTCGGTCCTCGGGACCGTCAGCCGGATGCGCGCGGAGATAGGCCCGTCGCTCTTCCGACCGACGAGTCGCGGCCTCCGTAACATCGGGGACCCGCCCGTCGGCAGGGGCGACGACCAACGAGGTCTGGTGCGTAAAGTCTCGATCCACCATCCAGAACTGGTTGTAGTTGCCGGTGGTGTCATACGAACCGGCGTCGGTGAGGCCCTCCAGCGCTTTGAGCACCAGTTGGTCACCAAACTGAGCGTCGAGACCACTGGCGACAACGGCGGCCGCCGCCACCTTCAACTCGGCCAGTTCCTCGTCGGTCAGGCGGGTTTTCCCAGCCCACTGCGGAGGCCGTTCGAGCGGCGTCACGCTGTTGTTGGCCCAGACGCCTTGTAAGTCAGGTGTCCCGTCGATGGTTCGAGGGACGGTCCAACCCGACGGGACGTCCTGCGCAAATGCCGATGCGGACACTCCAGCCAACCCCACCACGCCGACCGCCACCACGAGCAAGCCTCGATATGTCATGTCTAGATCCTCAAGCTGGCGTCGATCAGCGACGCCGTGACTACTCGATTGACGGTAAACCGTTCGCTCCAACAATGTCCAGTCGGCATGTCCGCAGACGGGGCGGCGCCTACGCGGCCAAACGGGTCTAGTCGAGGTGGCCGCGCTCGGCGTCGCCCATCTCGACACCGCCGTCCGGGAAATACTGGCTCCACCGGTCTGAGACCGTGGCCGCCACGTCCGGATCGCACGACAGCTCGGCCGGGAACGAGGGTGCGAGACGGGCGTCGATCACGATCGGCGGGGTCCGGACCAGGTGATTGCGAGCCACCCGCGTCGACGCCGCATAGATGTCGGCGGCGGGCTCAAATCGCGTGAACGTCGTCCACAGAAAGTTCATCGCGCTGCGGGCGGCGCGGGCCGGTTCGTCGGTCAGCACCACCAGCGGCCAGTCGGTGAACGCGTCGTGCGCGGCGATGCGGGCCGCCGCCGTCGGGTCGTCGCTCGACGATGGGCCACCGACCACCAGACAGCCCCGACAGAACACCCGCACATCGCGGATGCCCCGCGGGAGCTCCGACGCCGAGAACTCGCCCGGCAAATCACGCACCGGGTCACCGAGTCCGAGCCACACGCCCTTGGAACCCAGGTTCACGGCAGGGCCGGTGTAGTCCAGGGTGTCCATCGACAGGTTCGAGAAGACATAGAGGTCGGTCTCCGGGTTGGTCCGCGCCAGCACGTGCTCGAGGGTCGCCCGGAAGTCCTTCAGGTCGACCGGCTGATCGGTCACGAGCAGGAACTTCGTCAACGACAGTTGCCCCTCACCCAGGATACGGAAGGCGCTGGCCATCGCTTCGCGCGCGTAGCGTTGCTTCACGACCGCGGCCGACAGCGAGTGATACCCGGTCTCACCATACGACCAGAGCTGCTCGACCGCCGGCATCACGACCGGAAACAATGGTGACAACAGCTCTTGCAGGAGGTCGCCGATGAAGAAATCTTCCTGCCGCGGCTTTCCGACCACGGTGGCCGGGAAGATCGCATCGTGACGGCGGGCCATCCGTTGGACCTCGAAGACCGGATAGTCGTGCTGCAGGGAGTAGTACCCGTAGTGGTCGCCGAATGGCCCTTCCGGTCGACGTGTCCCTGGCGCCACCGTGCCCATCAGTGCGAACTCGGCCCCGGCTACCAGGGGGTGCGGCCCGACCCCCTCGACCAGCCGCAACCGCTCACCGGCAATCAGCGACGCCAACATCAACTCCGGTACGTTCTCCGGCAAAGGGGCAATGGCCGACAGAATCAGCGCCGGAGGCCCCCCCAAGAAGACGGTGACGGGCAGCGCATCTCCACGCTGCTCGGCCACGTGGTAGTGAAACCCGCCCCCCTTGCCGATCTGCCAGTGCATACCGGTGGAGGTCGCGTCGTAGATGTGCAACCGGTACATACCGAGGTTGTGCCCCCGGCCATCGGGGTGCTCAGTGAACACCAGTGGCAGAGTGATGAACGGCCCTCCGTCGTCAGGCCAGGTGGTCAGCGCCGGTAGCCGGTCCAACCGCACATCGTCAGTCACGACATCAGTGACCGGTCCGCGCCCGCCCCGGCGGAGGCCGATGCGGGGCACCTCCTTGATGACGTCCCGCGCGCCCCAGAGCTTGGCCGGTGTCGGCGGCAGTGCGGTCTCCAGCAGTTCGACCAGCCGCCGAATCAACCGCTGTGGACGTTCGCCGAACGCCAGCTCGGCCCGACGGGCGGTCCCGAACAGGTTCGTGACCAGCGGGAAGTCGGCGTTCGCGACGTTCCTGAACAAGAGAGCGGGGCCGCCGGCGGCTACCACCCGACGATGGATCTCTGCCACCTCCTGCGCACGTTCGACCGGCACCGTGACCTCGACCAGATCGCGGTCGCGGCGGAGATGGTCAAGAAAAACACGAAGGTCTGGGAACGACATCAGCTCGCGAGAAAGCGCCGGGCGTGGCTACTGGGGCGCTGCGAACGCCGGTGCGCACGAGCGCCCGTCATTCGAGGCTCTGGATCGCATCCTGCTCGGACTCGAAGACGTCGAACAGGTCGTCGACGTTCATGATGCTGAGCGGGCCGGCGACGTAGGGATGCACATGACACAGCGCAACCCGAGCCCCCCCGCGGGTCGCGGCCTGCTGGCTCGCCACGAGGTCGCCCAGACCGTGGCTGTCGAGCGACCGGATCGCGGCGAAGTTCAGCACGAAACGCGTGCGCCCTCGCGCGAGCAGTTCGCGGACGTGATCCGTCACCCCGGTGCCGATGTCGCCGAAGGCCGGCAGCGCCACATCCAACACCATCACGTCGCCGACCTCGCGGTCCTGTTTACACTGCATGGGGCTGGTCCTCTACGAGCTGGCCGCCGCGAGCCGCTCGAGAAAGGTCCGGATACGCCTGGCATTGGCGCCGAGGTCGCCCACGCCAACGCGTGAGACCGATCGCACGTCCACCTCGGTCCCGCCGGTCACGGCCCGCGCCCGTACGACGATGTCATCCGTGAAGCCGAACCAGAACGTGGTGTCGGATGCTTCGAGGCGACCCGCCGGCCCGTCGGCCGCCACGATCTCCCAGCCCATGACCGTTGCCACATCGCGGGCCTGCTCGACGACCTGCGCGGGCGGCAGGCCAACAACGAGGGTCTCGAGGTCTGGATAGCTCTCGTGCTGCATGGTCGCGAGGTCCGCGCCCCCGTACTCGAGCGAATTCGGCGCATCGGCGCGCAGCGCGACGATGGCGTCGAACTGCGGCGGCGTACTCGTATCCGTCGTGATGTCGTGAATGGCCGGCGCCCGGAGCCCCGGGAGCGCCAAGATGACCGGAAAGAGGCCGGTCACGGCCGAGGCGACCGCGGCACCAACGACAAGCCGGCGACCGGCCGGCGTGGGACGACCACCAACCAGCACGATGACAGACAGCAACAGCGCCACGAGAGAAAGCAGGATCCCCAGCGGCACCGCCAGAAGCGCCGGTCCCAGCGGCAGCACCCCGACCCGATGCAACACCGGCCCCACGACCACGAGCACGGCGCCGGACACCGCCAGCCAGAATGCCCACCCCGCCATACCGCCAGATGGCGCCGTCATCAGCTCTGTCGCTCCGCGGCCCAAACGACGGCCGCCGCCGAGACCACATGCATCAACATCAGCGTGCCGACGCCGGCCCCGGTCGCGCCGGGAAAATTCGCGGCACCGGACTCGGTGAGCAGCCAGAGATCGGGAATGAACGACACGACGAGCACGACGCCGGCGACGACACGAAACACCGGGACCGACCGGGATGACACGCCGCCCATTCCGGCGAAGACCCCCAAGCCGGCGAGAACGCCGATCACCGAGAAGAAGACGACCGGCGCCGCGCCCTGCAGTGGCGGAAACTCAGGGGAGATATCAAACAGGGCCAAGGCACCGGCCCGGACAAGAAGGTTGGCGACAACCGACAACACCAGCGCGATGGCACCTGACTTCACGAGCGCCCCCCGCGTATCTTGGTGGCCGACATCTAGACCTATACCCTCCCCGTCGGATTCTCCGGCGTGCCGCACTCTTCACCGAGATACCCGTTGCCGCCGCAATACCGAGCGTCCTGGAGCTGAATGAGAATGCCGTCCGGGTCGGTGAAGTACAGTTCCGGCGTGCCGCCTGGTGCGCCGCCGCGGTTCGGCATCCGCATCGCGACATAGGACTGCAACGGACCATCGGCACCCTGCGCGTCGCCAAGGGGCGTGACGCCATAGCTCTCCAGCACCCCCTGAATGCGAACCGGATCGAAGTCATCCACCACCAGGGACGCATGGTGAATGATCGGCCCTGTAGGGCCACGACCGGCCGGAGCCAATGCGAGGAACTGCTTGCCGGCCCCGACCCGCAGCACCGGCATCCCACCCTGATAGGTGTCGACCGCCATGCCGAAGAGCTGCTGGTACAACGCCATGGACCGCTCCGCGTCGGTCACAAACAGTGTGAAGTGGTTGTATTCGCGAACCCGCAGCAGGCCGGACGTCGGGGCCGGCTCAGGCCGCGCCAGACACGTTTCGCCCAACACACCTTCTCCACCACAGTAGGTGTCGTCCTGCAGTTGGATCACGATGCCGTCGGGGTCGCCGAAGTACAGCTCGGGGGTCCCCTCGGGCGCGCCGCCGAAGTCGGCACCCCGCATCCGCACGCGCACCTCCATCGGTCCGGAGGTCTGAGCCGACCGCACGCCGTGTTCACCCAGGATGCCCACGATGCGGTCGTCGTCGAAGTTGGGGGTCGACAGACACAAATGGTTGATACCGGGATTGTCGCTGCCCCCCCCGCCGATGGCCATGAATTGCGGGCCATCACCGAGGCGAAGAATGACGGTGTTCGCCTGCCGGGCCGCGATCGGCATCCCAAAGAGGCCCTGATACCACTCGAGCGATCGCGCCGGATCGGAGACGCTGATCGTCATGTGATTGATCGACGTGATCGGGATCGGAGGACCGGATTGGGCAAACGATCGCGGCGCCACCGCGAGCGCGCCGAGCGTACCGAGAAACATACGGCGGGACACATCGTTGTCTGATTGCATGATTCGCTCTCTACTCAGCCGAAGACGCGTGTTACCCCGCCTCGATCAATTCCAGCGCCAGCCCGTCCAGGTCCTCGATGAGGATCGCGCGCGACCCACCGAACGGATACGGCCCCTCGACGATGGGGATACCGGCCGCCTCCAGATGGGCGATGACCGGGTCGAGGTCAGGGTAGCTCAACCCCATGTGATCGACGACTTGGCCCCGCGAGGGCACCAGCGGACCATCTGCCCCTTCGCCGCATCGTCCATCGCGACATTGCCGGGTGTACCACATCAGCCCCGTGTTGGCGACGCGGACCGACCCGATCGGTTGTCGCAACTGCCCCACCGGAAAGAACGTCGGATAGCTCACCGGACCGCGTTCCACGTCGCACGGGTCGCGCACCGTACCCCGCGCGCCGAGGTGCTCGACATACCAGTTCACGGCACACAGTGGCGCTTCGTGCCAGAAGTGCAGATGACCATAGAACAGGTCCTCGGTCTCGGCATTGCCGTTGAACTCGAGGAGCACGCCGTCCGGGTCGACCAGATAGCCAAAGTCCTGACTGTTCGGCCCACGCTCTGGCGGCGTGCCGGCCAGGGCTTCCAGCTCGGCCACGGTGAGCAGCCGGTCGCCATAGGGCGCCAGACCTGAGTGCAGGACGCCGTCCTCATCGTCGGGACCGGTGTAGACCGGGAGGAAACGGAAACGGTCCCCAGCCGGATCGAGACCGGTGAGTCGTTCGAAGAAAGCCAACCCGTCGGTGCTCGGGCCGGTGGTCCAGAACGCGCTCTGCGGCACCGCATGATGACGGTCCACATCGAACCCCCCGGGCGCCGGCTCGTCGACTTCGGTATAGAGATGGTAGACACCGTCGGCCGCAAACGCCGGGAACCCGGCCACCTCCGTGACCTCACCGGCCGGCCAGACGGTCTGCCACCACTCGAGCGATGCCTCGGGATCGACCGCATTGATGTGCAGGTGATGAAAGGTCGGTTCCGGAAGCGAAGCCACCGTCTCCGACGCGTCACTCTGACTGGCGGTCTCTGCCGGCGGCGCCTCAGGTGCGACCTCCGTGGGGGGTGCGCAGGCCCCCAGGCCCGCGGACACGGTCAGCAAGCCGCTCAGTAGCAGAGGGCGCATCGTCAGTTGCCCGACCGTAGCGGGCGGAAGAAAGCGCGGAGGTCGTCGACGAGCAGCTCCGGCTGTTCCATCGCCGCGAAGTGCCCGCCGCGCGGCATCTCCGTCCAGTGGGTGACGTTGTACGACGCCTCGGCCCACTTCCGCGGAGAGATGAACAGCTCGTAGGGAAAGACGGCGACCCCGGTCGGCACCTCGACGCGTCCCATCGGGCGCGAGGTCGACGCATTGCGGCTCTCGTAGTAGAGACGCGCCGACGAAGTCGCGGTCTGCGTGACCCAGTAGATCATGATGTTGGTGAGCAACTCGTCCCGGGTGAACACGGACTCAACGTCGCCGTCACAATCGCACCACGCGCGGAATTTCTCCACGATCCAGGCCGCCTGGCCGGCCGGCGAATCGTTGAGCGCGTAGCCCACGGTTTGCGGCTTCGTCCCCTGAATCGATGAATACCCGGCCTCGGCGGTGTTGTAGAACGACGACCGGGCCTGAGACCGCTCGAGCTCTTCCGGCGGGACGCCCTCCGTCGGGTCGTCAACACCGCGCGGGGGGCCGGCAATCAACATGTTGATGTGCAATCCCACCGCCTGCTCAGGATGGTTGAAAGCATGCCAGCGGCTGACGATAGACCCCCAGTCGCCCCCCTGGATCCCGTAGCGGTCGTACCCGAGGCGCGCCATGAGTTGGGCCCCGACCTCGGCAATCTGTTCCGGCCCGAAACCGCGCTCGCGCGGTTTGTCCGAGAAGCCATACCCGGGCATTGATGGCGCCACGACGTGGAAGGCGTCTTCGGCCGAGCCTCCGTGCGCGACCGGGTCGGTCAACGGTCCGATGATCTTCGTGAACTCGGCGATCGACCCGGGCCAGCCGTGCGTGATGATCAGCGGGATCGCGTTCGGCTCCGCCGAGCGCTGGTGGATGAAATGTGTATCGAGGCCGTCGAGCACCGTCTTGAACTGGTCGAACTGGTTCAACTGACGCTCCTGCTCGCGCCAGTCGAACCCATCCCGCCAGTAGGTGATCAGCTCTGTGAGATACCCAAGCTCGGTACCGTAGTCCCACCCGACACCCTCCAGCTGGTCCGGCAACCGGGTGTTGGCCAGGCGGGCCTGCAGATCCTCGAGCACCGCGTCCGACACCGCGATCTCAAACGGGCGTATCGCCGTTGGGTCCACGGGCGCCTCGGTCACCGGGTCCTCCGTCATCGGGTCACCACCGCCTGCGCCCGACTCCTCGGCGGGCGCGCCGCATCCGATGACGCCTGTCAACAAAACGACCCCCACCGCCGTGTGTCCGATGTATTGCATCGCGTGTCTGTGTCCTTCTGAACTAGGGGTCGGTCACCACGACGATTCGACGCTTCCAGGCAACCAAACACATACCCCTCTTCTGCACCCACCGGCTCACACCGATGCCAGACGCTTGTCTCGCAGCCCGCCTATTCTACTGTCGGGGTCGGACCCGAAGCGACCCGGGCGTGGGCGGAGACGCCCAGGTGCGAAGACTGCCCAAGTGCGGGCACCGGCTGGCGCGACGACCT
>Ga0310122_10000979_pt1 | contig 18279 bp, 14 predicted proteins | sample CB6_Bottom_1051__FD_203503 | JGI IMG/M metagenome (GOLD analysis project Ga0310122, IMG submission 203503) | Marine microbial communities from Western Arctic Ocean, Canada - CB6_Bottom_1051 | ecosystem: Environmental > Aquatic > Marine > Oceanic | place: Canada: Western Arctic Ocean | collected...
AGCTGTGCCCAGCCATCGACCAAGCTGTACGACACTTCCTGGATTTGATCCTCGCTGCAGGCGATCGAGATAGCGACCACGGTGAGTGAGAGAAGTATTAGTCCTGCTCTGTGTGGATTTGACAACACCGGTCCTCCATTGCTAGCGGACCCTCTCGTACTTCACGAGGGTCTGCCCAGGTACATGCGCTCCATAGACATTTCCGATGCGATCTGCTGCGACGAATTCCGCATCACTACGGATGAATGCGATCACTTGGCCGGTATTTGCATCGCCGACCCGGATTCCCCTAGTCCAACCTTCGCCCCGGCGGTCGGCGTACCACTCCGGCAACGCTGCCGTCTGCGTGTCGGTCACATACATGATGTCATTCCCGTCAATATAGATGTTGCTGGGCGGACCGAAGTGCGTCCATTGTTCCAAGAAGACCCCGTCCGGGTTGAAGATTTGGATGCGGATGTTACGGCGATCTCCGATAAAGATTCTTTGTCGTGAGTCCATCGCGATAGCGTGGGCATCGGAGAACTCACCAGCAGCAGGCCCGGGGCCTGACGTGCCCCAAGTCCTCACAAATAGACCTTCGGCGGTGAACTTAACCACCCGGTTATTTCCGTCCTCTCCGTGACCATCCAAAACGTAGATTTCGCCGTTGGGAGCAGCCAGCACGTCTGACGGTCCATTGAAGCTGTCCTGGTCCTGGGGTCCACCGGTGACACCGGCGATGCCTAGGGTCATCAACACCGTGCCGTTCGGGCTGAGTTTGAACACCTGCTGTCCTTTATCCTCAGCCGCCGCCGCTTCTGCGCGCGCTCCCGTTGGTCCATCAGTCACCCAGACATTACCGGCCTGGTCCACATGAAAACCGTGTGGCCACGCGAAGAGTCCAGCACCGAAGTTGGTCACCAGATTGCCCTCAAGGTCGAACTTGAATACGGGATCCAAGTCCGAACCTAAGCAGTTGTTCGCACCGCACCGGTCGAGTACCCAGATGTGTTCGCCGTCGGGGTCAGGGAAGACACCAGTCACGGCACCCCACTCCCTACCCATAGGTAGGCTGGCCCAGTCATCAATGGACCGGTACTCCATCCCAGCTGATTGGGATGTCGTGCAGGCCATGACTAACGGCATGCATAGAGCGCCCAGAAAGCTAAGGGTCACTTTCCAATTGAACGCAGAACCCGTGAGTAGGATTACCTTTGAGGTCAACTCAGAACTCACCAAGCCGGAAGACGTAGAGCGCGTTGTGGCCGCCCGGACTCACGAGGTCTGGAGTTAGGAAGTTACCGATTCGCCAAGGGCTCCCTCCTCCCCTTCCTGTTGGAATCCCGAAGTACTGGATGCCGTCGATTTCGAATGTCACGGGAAACCCCTCGACGCTACTTGCCAAGCGGCTCTCCCAGAGTGCCTCGCCCGTCTCTACGTCGTAGGCCCTGACCCAACGGTCGTAGTCTCCCACGAACGCTACGCCACCTCCCGTGGTGAGAACCCCCGTGAGGAAGGGAGCCTTCTGTTCAACACTCCAAACCTCTTCGAGGGTGTTCACATCATACGCGGCCAGTTTCCCGAACAGGTCTTCTTTCCCGGGCATCGACATCCACATGCGTACTGCTCCTGATCCGCCGCGTCCGGCCTCGATGGTAATATCTTGCCCGGCAATCTCCATACAGCTCTGGCTCAATGGAGCAATCAGTAGCCTGCTTTCAGGGTGGAGAGCAGTGCTGGGCCAGTTATGCCCCCCGGCCGTTGAAGGACATACGGAGAGCCAGTCCCCGATACGGGCCTCCCGAATATCCCTGCGGTATCGAACGGCCCCAGTCTCACGATCGAGGCTCTCGAAAACGTTCTGGAAGACGGTCTCGGTAAGTCCTAGAAAGGACCCATCACGGCGATCTAGTTTCCACAGAATACCACTCTTTCCGATAGATAAGTGAACCGGGATGCCATCTGCGGTAGCTAAGACTTGCTCGAAGGCTTCGTCCATGTCCAACGTCTCGCCTGGAACGTGTTGTCGGTACCAGACGATCCGGCCGTCATCGACGTCCAGCGCCAGTGTTGAATTGGCATAGAGGGTTGAGTCAGCAGTGGTAAGCCCTCGGCTCGCTGCCACCCAAGGCTTGGCCTGTGCTGTACCGAAATACACGAGGCCAAGCTCTGGATCCCAGCTTCCCGGAATCCAGATGTCTGCCCCACCCCGCAGTTCGAAGGGGAGTCCTCCCCACGTGTCACCTCCGGGTTCACCGGGACGTGCGACCGTGTAGGTTCGCCACAGCGCCTTTCCCGTTCGGGCGTCATGGGCGGTGATAAAGCAACTCTCTTCTTGAAGACGAGTGCAGCCACTGATTCCGGCGATCACTTTCCCGTCGGCAACGATTGGGCCGGAGGTATAGGAGAAGCCCAGATCGTGGTCGGCGACCACAGTCTCCCAGCGGACGATGCCAGTGCGAGCGTCTAGTGCAACCAGTGTGGCATCGGCTGTCGCAACGAAGACGAGATCCTCCCAGAGAGCCAGGCTCCTGAGGTGGCCTCGCCCGATGCTCGTTCCCTCTTCAAATTTTCGGCGATACTCCCAGAGCAGGGTTCCATCTGTCCCGTCTACCGCCTGGATCACGTTCGCCTGATTTGGAAGGAAGATGATACCATTCCGAACGAGGAAAGACGGTTGGCTTATGCCAGGTTCCATCCCCCACACCCAGGCGAGCTGCAGCCGGTGAACGTTTCCGCTATTTATCTGACTCAAGGGACTGTAGCCTTGAGCTCCCGGTGTACCTCGCCAGTGAAGCCAGTCCCCCGGCGGTGGGTTGGCCAACTCTGTGTTAGACACTGACGTAAAGCGAGACGCTGTGCGATATGTACGGGTAATGCCGGTGGAGGTCTCGGAGGTTTCTGCCACCTCTGGTGCAGCGTTTACGGCCATGCCAGAGGGCCCCGTTCCGATCCTGCCAGGGACCGGTGGACGGATGGTGTTGGCGACGCCAGTTCGCTCTGCCGCCGCCCCGGCGATTGCTTGCCCGAGTGACCCGAAGCTCAAGTCAGCGTCACCCGGAGAAATCCCGTTCTCGCGCAGCAAGTAGGCGGTCACTGCGGTGACTTGTTGATCGGTCACCGAGCGAGGGTCTTCGGGGGGCATGGTCTCCCGGATCAGATCCAGAAGAGCCGATACTGGACGGCTTGCCCAAATCCGGCGAAAGCTTGGTCCCGCTAGCTCGGGAGCCTCGAACGAGCCTCTTAGACTGGCGAGATGGCAGTCTGCACAAGCCTGTCTGTATACAGCACTGCCAGCTTCTGCCTGTCCATCGGTATACGTCGCTTGCTGATTTTCCCCCACGCCTTGGCCTGAAGCCCAAGCGCCTGGCACGATCATGGGACCAGTCAGCAGACTAAGTGCGAGGGCTAGCCGGCGTGCAGGCATCAGCGCAGCGGGAGTGAAGGGTTTCGGAGTCAAGCCTTCACCTTAGCGATTCTTTTCCGATCCGCCTTGGCCTTGCTGCGAGACGAGCTTTGCTCTTCGCTCAGCGGTGAGCCTCTCGAATTCCTCTTGTTCCAACTCAGTGATTCCAACCCACATGTGGGACATGTCGTCAACACCTCTCCTACCGAAAACGACCCATTGCTCGGGGTCAGGATTGAGCGGGTTGGCCGCGCTGTTATCAAAGACGGACGTGAACAGGAGCACCGTACCCTTAGGCAGTAGCGGCTTTTGGTCCAACGCGAACTGGTAGCTGATCTGCCAGATGTGTTTATAGTCTGAAACCTTGCCTAGCACTTCCCTTTGACCATCCGGGTAGATCGCCTCGATCGACATTTCCTTGCCCCGCATGTGCATGTGGGGTCGGAAGCTGTTGATCAGCGTCGGTTGGTCGAGAACGTGGGCACCCTGTAGGACTTGCTGCCCGTGTGGTGGGATGAGGATGTCCCCGCCTCTGGGCATGCCACCCATGCGGTCCACCCTCATCAGAACCTCCCCGCGGGTTTCCAGCGCTGGCTTTTCACCTTCGGGGTAGAACCAGAGCCCGACCTCTACCACGTCTTGCGGTGCACCCACGCCGACCGGGAAGTAGTGCAGACTCCACGTCACATCAGCCTCACCCGCCGGAAAGAGCATTCCGATATCGTCGGGGAAGGTTTCGTAGCGCTTACCAACCCCGTAGTGCGCGATTCCGATGTTTCGGCCTCCCGCGCGGAGGGTGGCATGACCATGGTGGACGACCCGGAGGCCCAACGGCCAGGACGGCTTAAATTCGTACGCTTTGATCCAGCGGTCTTCGTCGAGCCCGGCAAAAGGCACGGTGGGGCCCCACCACTGATCCTGACCAGTCTCAATGACGTCGTAAGGCGTGGACCGAACGATCAGATCGGGTGGACGGCCAAAGCTGTTCTCTAGCTGCCACGCGCCGCCCTCTGGAAGGTCGGGTGAGGGTGGTATGTCCGCTTCGTCACCCATCGGTGCGCCGTCGTCCACCCAGCGAACGATCGTCTCGATCTCTCCGTCGGTGAGAGAGTAGTCGTTTTCGTAAGCCTGGATCCCAACCGTGCGATCGACGTGCCACGGGGGCATGCTCCGCGACTCCACCCTGGACCGTATCCGGGATGCGTAGCGTCTGGCATTCTCGTAAGTAAGCAGGGACATCGGAGCGAATGAGTTAGGCCGATGACACTCGACGCAACTCTCATAAAGGATCGGTGCTACGTCTTTTGCGAAAGTGACTTCCTGCGCGGGCGCAGGGTGCACTTGGAGTGCCATCAGAATTGCGAATGCCGTCGTGACAGCCCCGAGGCTGTAGACTAACTGTCTATGGCCTGAGATGTGTCGGGTCATGACTTGCCCCCCTCCCTTTCTAAATAGGGATGGAATGTCGCGCTGCTGGTCATCGGGTGACCGTGACCGGAACATACCCATTCGTCCAGCAGCAGTGGTATTCGAAAGACGTTGTCGAGTAAATTGACTGCACCCGCACGAGGTACTCGCCAGGTTCACTGAATCTCGCCGTTATGGTACCTGAGCCCGTCGATTGGTCTACCTGGATCTCTGCCTGGCTGAACTCGACTTCCCCAGGTCCTTGGTGCATGCTCCACCCTACCCAACTTCTGGGGGCCGGGTGATCAACCCAGACCGTCAGTTCTAGGTCATCTCCGGAAGCCACGGTGCGTGGCGGCGCGATGAAGCCACTTCGTCCTCTAAACTCAGGGCCGTCCTGTTCCAGCTTCAGCACCGGCGCTATGACACCCCGTGCATCCGCGTCTGGTTCATCCAGTACGTAGGGCGGGATCACCTTGCCGGGAGTCGACAGTGCTTCGCCTCGGCCACCGAGAGTCCACACGACCCGCCCCTGTCCGAAGTCTCCGGGCACCGTGACAGTGAAGACGCAAAAATGCCGCCGGTAGTTCGCCTCTGGCACACGGTCAAAGTGCGTCGGTTGCATCCCGTCGAACTCTTTTGGCTCGATGAAGTTGTTCGGCCCGAGGGGAATGTCGACGGCTTCATCGGTGTTGAGGTTGAAATACCCGAAGCATATGTCGGATGTACCGTCGGCGTTTTCGTACCAGCCCTCATAGAGTGGAACGACGGGCTGCCCGGAACGCCGCAGCACCTGCTCGTTAAAAGACCGCTGTTCGAGTGGTATGACCTGACCCTCGATCGGTGTCCCGAAGACAAGTGCGGCACCTATGAGGGTTACCGAGGGACGCCACCAGCGCATGTCTAATCCTCCATAATCTAACACTCAGAACTGAAGCCAGATTAGTACCTCGTACGAGGGGAAGCCAGGCAGAGTGCTCCCCTGGATTTGATCTTGGGACACTCCCTCGGGGTTTGAGGCTATGCTATGAGCTTAAGCCGTAACTGTTATTCGAGGCATGCTGATCCTGGGCATCGCCCGCCCCTATTCAGCAAGAACAGTAGGTCGCTAGGGAGGTCTGGTCTCATCGGTCGATCTCCAGGTGTTGCGCGATCTCTCTCAGAGCATCGATCCCCTCCACATCGTGAGACAGGAGGGGGATCTGCACACGAGGGAGCTTGGCGAAAGCTTTCTCTACTCGCTCCAGGTACTCCGCTTCCTGCGAGCGTCTGCTCTCTAGGAACTCTCCCAAAGTCTGATTTGTCGGGAGAATCCGATTCACCACCACCCCTGCGACGGGAACTTTGTGGCGTTTTAGGACCTTGAACATTTTCTCGCTCTCGAGAATAGGCAGTTTTTCCGGGATGAGAACGAGTATGAAGGCAGTCATTTTGGGATCGAGCATCAATCGTCGCGCGCGGGAGAACCGTTGCTGCCGCTCCAGCAGCACCTCTTGGATTTTCTGAGTGCGCTCGTCCGTGGCCGGTTCCTTAACGTCATCGAACCAGGCAAGCTCGTCACCGCTAGCTTCTTCCCGTCCTCGGAGTCGGTCCACTGCCTTCCCTAGGGATGCCGATCGCTCCCGACTTCTAAGAAGCCCTGTGGTCCAGGCCGCCATGATCTCCGGTAGAGCAAGGAGTCGCAGTGTATGTCCCGTGGGTGCCGTATCGAAGATGATACGGTCGTGAGAGGTTGGTCCTTCCTCCATGAGGCTTGTCACCCGGTCCATCAGGGCGGCCTCCTCGGCTCCAGGTGAGTGGCGGGTGAGCTCTATCTGACGCTCAATCTCCGAATACATCGCGGGTTGCACATAGTGCCGCATCGTGCTTTTCACGCGAGCTAGGTACCTCTGTATCTCCTGTTCCGGGTCGATCTCCAGGGCGTGAAGCCCAGGGATGATCTCTCGTTTTTGGTCACCCACAGAGGTATCAAACAGATCGCCCAGGGAGTGAGCAGGATCGGTCGATACTAAGAGGATCTGCTCTCCTGATTCAGCCAGATGCAACGCAAGAGCTGCTGCCGTGGTGCTCTTGCCCACGCCACCCTTGCCGCCAACGAAGAGAATCGAGCGGCCCTCTAAGGGCAAAGAGTTCACGGGCTCTAGATTCCCTTAGCAGCAGCGAAAGTGCTCGAGCGGAGAGTGATCCATACCCATGCGGAGGTGCCACTCATGAAAGCCCTCGTACAAGAGAGGCAGTAGCTCCAATGTGTAGTAATTCGATGGATTTTCGATCCCCATCATTTCCGAGAATACTAGGAGCATAAAAAGGTCGTCCTCTTGACGCCGCTCTCTAGCTAGGGCCCCCCGGTGACGTACCACGTAGAACTCGTGTAGTAGTTCCCCAACCCGCCCTAGCCGGTCACGCCAGTCCACCAGCGACCTCCTCTCGCGTGGTTTTTGGATCACCCAACACCTCTTTCAACTCCGAAAGCTCTGGCCACCGGCCTCGAGCAAGAAGGCGCCCATTCACTACGACCCCGGTAACTGGGATGAGGAAGAGGGTCCGAAGGGCCTCCCAAACGCTCAGGCTGTGAGCACGCGCATCACGGAGTATAAGAGCAAAGATTGTAAAGAGATTACGGGGGTCCACAACATGGATTTCAACCTCGTCACCGTAGCGAGATCGAAGACTACGGTAGAGTGGACCCATGGCCTCCATGATCGCACGCCGTTCTGGGAAGCAACGCTCGCCCTGGCGCTGCAGGAAGTCCCCTTCTAGACGGCCACAGCATCCGGAGGAAGACATCTGACACTCCCACTCCCGGATCAGAATGACGCTAGATTGTCCCTTGACTCCACTGTTCGGCATGATTTGAGGCATTGCATGCCACCCCACGTTGGGGTTGCCTAGGCGCTGCTCTCCCTCGATTCACTAGCAGCTTTCCGGAGCGCTGATAGCGACTCCAGCCCTACCCAGATTGCGGTTACTAGGATCACAGCGTCGAGGCCAAGGAGGAAGTACTGTTCGTTGTCGTAAAAGCCACGAAGCTGTGTGAGAAGCGCCCAAACCGTCATGAAAAGAAGGAAGCTAAATGGAGCGAGCGTATATACGGTCGGCCTTCCCTGTTTCAGGATGAAAACGCTCAGCACCAGAAGTGTGAGTGCTGCAAGAAGCTGATTGGTGGTGCCGAATAGAGGCCAGATAATGAGACCGCCCTCTCCTCCGCCACCCGAGCCGAAGGCTAGGGCCAGGCAGCAGCCAACAGCCAATACGGTTGATAGTCCTTTACCGGTTAAAACGGGGATGTCATAAATCGTACCCCACTCCTGGACGATATACCTCAGCAGCCGGACACCAGTATCCATCGTCGTAGCAGCAAAGAGAATGGCCATCACAGCCAGCAGAGTCCGGCCAAACGATTCCGAGATCCCGGGAATACTAGCGAGAATCCCTCCTCCTCCCTGGACGAACGCGTCTATCCCATTCGTGGCGAAAGACGTGTAGTAGCCCTGCCAATCCCCCAGCGTAGCAAAGCCTGCGGTGCACGCGATGATTGCTGCAAGCGCGAGAGAGCCCTCTCCGACCGTGCCCAAGAAGCCTACAAAGCGCACGTCTTGCTCATTGTTGACCTGCTTCGAAGTGGTCCCGGACGACACGAGCCCGTGGAATCCCGAGCACGCACCGCACGCGATGGTCACAAAGAGAAGCGGAAAAATCGGCGGCACATCGTCGGGAACCGATGGGTTGATCATTGGTGCTACTACCTCGGGTCGAGCTAGCAAAACTGCGAGGAAGAAGATCCCTAGCCCAATGAAGAGTTGAAGGCCGTTTATATAATCCCGCGGTTGCAGTAGGAGCCAAACTGGGAGCAACGAGGCGATGGCGGCGTAGGTGAATAGTATGACCACCCAGATACCAGCAGGGCCCAGTCCGAACATTGACTCTGGGAGGCTGAGAGGGATCTGGTTCCCCACGAGCATTGACGCATAAAGGAGAGTTACTCCGATAATAGATGGCCACAGGAGCGCAACACCCCGACGGTAGAGCAAATAGCCGATGGTGATCGCGACCGCGATGACGAACCAGGCCGGGATAACGCTGGTTGGGTGCTGAACGAAGAGTCTGGCGATGATGATGGCAAATACAGCGTTGACCATCAGAAGAAGCAGGAAGATGATAATCATGAAGAGAGAACGGGCTCTCTTGCCCACGACCGACTCGGTTAGCGCCCCGATGGATTTGCCTTCGTTCCTCACGCTGGCCCAGAGCGCTCCGGCATCGTGAATTCCTGCGAAGAAAACCGTTCCGAGAGTTATCCACAGGAACGCGGGCAGCCAACCCCAGATCACGGCGATTGCCGGGCCCACGATCGGAGCAGCGCCTGCTACCGAGGTGAAGTGGTGCCCCCATAGTACCCACCGGTTCGTGGGCACAAAGTCTACACCATCCTCTTGGACGTGTGCGGGGGTGCGGAATTCCGGATTCAACTGGAAGATCCGCTCTGAGATGAAGCGTGAATAGACAAGGTACCCTACAGTGAACGCTCCGAGGCCCGCCACCATCAGATACAACGCGTTCATCTATTCCTCCGTCCCAATCGTTGCCGAACCCGCTGACCCCACTGAATTGTAGTGCCGAACGAGAAGCTCCCGACAGCCGGGAGTCGGAGGATTATCCGGGACCGAGGCAAGTGACGCAAATAGGAACCATGCAAATTGCGTATTCTACGGAGGCTTGTCGGGGCGTTGACTACACCGAAGTTAGCTTAGGCAGTGTGCATATTATCGTGCTGAGCACGTTCTCGATCTCCCTGGGAAGGCAGTAGCTCGCACTCGCAGGCCGGATTCGTGGTCAACATGGTAATTCAGAGGCAACTTTCCTGAGAACGAGCATAGAACTTCGATGTCGATGCGATTGATGAGGTGTATCCGCAGCCTGGTGGTAGCGACCACGCTCATTTCACCTTGGACCCTCTCGGGGCAGGAGAGTGGCTTTCCGTATGCAATCCAGTCTTGGGCCATTAGGGATGTCCCTACCGGGATCGCGTACGTATCGGCAGTGACGGGGTTCTACTTCTTGGGAGGGCATCGAGCAAACCAGGCCAGGACGTTCACAGCTGCCGATCTTGATTTGTCCGGAGAGGTTTTGTTCTTCGACAGGTATGCGACTCGGCAATGGTCTGACGGATGGGATTCCCTCAGTGACCAACTTCTGTGGGGGCTGGGTACCGCCACAGCAGCATCCTTTGCAGTTGTCCTATCTGAGCCGGAGTCGAGATCCGGAACGGCGGTGCAAAGGAACACGGCCACTCTAGCTTTCATGGCGGCCGAAGTTCTTCTGCTAAACAAGGGGTTAACAGACTTTGTGAAGGGAAGCGTCCGGAGGCGACGCCCATATGTCTACAACCAACAACTCAGCCTTGAGGAAAAGCTAAGGGTTGCCACGGAAGAGGACGACGTATTCCTCTCTTTTTTCTCAGGACATTCGGCTGCTGCTTTCTCAGCGGCAGCCTTCGTGTCGACGGTATTTGCGGATGTAATTGATGCACCGCGTTGGGTGGAGGGCCTAGTGTGGGGAAGTACGATGTCCGTGGCGGCTTTGACGGCATACGCGAGGGTAGCGGCAGGTCGTCATTACCCTAGTGATGTGATTGTGGGTGCGTTCGTGGGTGCCGCGATCGGCCACCTCGTTCCGCGAAGTCATCGCCAAGGAGGTGATGCACAGATACGGGTCCTTAATCATGGTTACGGGGGCGTCGGTCTTGGGATTCAAATCCCGATGAACTGAGGAATGAGCTCTGGAATTCCTTCCTGGGGTGCTTCGTCACGCGGTTGCCGAGGCAGACAGCAAGCCTAGTTTTCTCTGTTAGGAGAACTAATGCGAGCTTTTCAAATTTCATTTTTCTTGACCTTGGCGGGTGCCGGTACTGTCGTGTCTTACGCCTGTACGAGGCCGGACCCCGAGGTCGACGTATCGCTGGACGTATCCTTGAGGGACGGACCGTATGAGGTGTACTACGAAGACGGTCAATTGGAAGAGAAAGGAGCCTACAAGGGAGGGGAGCGGGAGGGCCCGTATGAGAGTTACCACGAGAACGGGCAGCCTTGGATTAAGACGGTCTACAAGGAAGGGGAGCGGGACGGACCGTATGAGGTATACAACGAAAACGGTCGTTTGACCGAGCAAATGATCTACAAGGGAGGGGTAGCTGATGGACCGTTTGAGAGGTTTTACGGGAACGGTCAGCTATGGATTACAACGAACTACAAGAACGGGGAGTTCGATGGCCCGTATGAGAGGTACTGGGATAACGGTCAGCTAGAGGGCAAAGAGACCTATAAGGACGGAGAATTGGATGGACCATCTGAGCATTACTACAGGAATGGTCAGATGTGGGTGACATTGCCCTATAAGGACGGAAGATTCGACGGACTGTATGAGAGGTATTACGAGAACGGTCAACTGGAGGTCAAAGAGACCTATAAGGATGGTCAATTAGACGGACCGTCGGACCATTATTACAGCACCGGGCAGTTATGGATGAAGATCCCGTCCAAAGACGGGCAGTTCGCTGGACCGTTTGAGAGGTATTACGAGAACGGTCAGTTGTTCGAGAGAGGGACGTACAGAGCGGGGGAGCGGGATGGCCCGTATGAGAGGTATCAGGATACCGGTCAATTGGAGGGGAAAGAGACCTACAAAGACGGGGTAGCTGATGGACCGTACGAGAGGTACCACGAGAACGGTCAGCTGTGGGTGAAAGGGATCTACAGGGCGGGGGAGCGGGACGGACCGTACGAGAGTTACCACGAGAACGGTCAGCTGTGGGTGAAAGGGACGTACAAGGTGGGGCAGCGGGACGGACCGTATGAGGTGTACCGTGAGAACGGTCAGCTGGAAGAAAGAGGGGTCTACAGGGCAGGGGAGAGGGTGGGTCCTGGGATGCGGATCCAGACGGGCTGAAGAAGGCACACCGGTATCGCTTCTCAGGGCGCTTCGTCATACGGTTGCCGAGGTAAGCCGTAACCCTAGCTTTCCAGATTAGGAGAACCTATGCGAACCGTTCTAAGTGCCTTTTTCTTGACCGTGGCGATTGCCGTTGCTGTGGTGTTTTACATATGGTCGAGACCTGACCCCGGGGTCGATGCAGCTCTGAATGAGGAACTTATGACAGAGCTGCGCACACGCGGGTTCAGTGGGCTGGTAGAAGAATCCTTGGAGGCGCGCCTCGGAAGGGCGGTCGACCCACAGCTAGCGGATATAGGACGCTTCCTTTTCTTCGATCCCGTTCTCTCCCTAGCCGGGGACAATAGTTGTTCAGGTTGTCACGGTCCCAACGTGAGTTTCAACGACTCGAGGCCAATCTCAATCGGGGTTGGCAATAATGGTGTTGTTGGTCCCGGCCGGCGTGGGCCGCATAACCAGCGTCGAGCACCGTCGCTCATGAATGCTGCATTCTACCCTCGCCTCATGTGGGACTCGCGATTCACATCTACTTCTTTTGACCCGTTTAACAACGCACAGGGATTCCTCTTTCCTGAACCAGAAGGGAACTCATTGTCACACATGGACCACTTGCTCGGTGCTCAGGCGTTCACACCTGTCGTGAACCGGGTCGAGATGGCTGGCTTCCAGTTCGCGGGTGACAACGATGCGATGCGGGATCAATTGGTTCAGCGTGTAGACGGTATCGATGAGTACCGCAGGCTCTTCGGCGAGGTTTTCCCTGAGGTTCGTGACGGTGCCTTGCTTCGCTATGAGCACATCGCCCGGGCTCTTGCTGAGTTCCAATTTACGCTCATTCGGGCCGATGCCCCGATTGATCGTTTTGCTCGTGGTGAGACGGATGCCATGACAGCTGATCAGAAGCGTGGTGCGCTTCTCTTCTTCACGCCGGACGTCCGGCCGCCTGCTTGTGCTGAGTGCCACAAGGTTGATGCCTACGCAAACGAGATGTTTAGCGATTTTGAGCCACACGTGCTTGCTGTGCCGCAAGTATTACCAACGTTTCGGAATATGCGTTTCAACGGTCCGGGTGAAGACGAAGACTACGGACTCGAGCAGCAAACCGGTAATGAGGTCGACCGGTATAAATTCAGAACCTCTCCCCTCCGAAACTTGGCCTTCCAGCCAGCTTTCATGCACAACGGTGCTTATGTGTGTCTTGAGGATGCCGTCCGGCATCATCTCGAAGTCTATGAGTTTGCCCGGTCTTATGAGCTCGACAAGCTAGATCCTGAGTTACGAGCTTCAGTCGGCCCTGTGGAACCAATGCTAGGAAGGGTCCAGGAACTCATCAATTCGTCCCGGCCACTACCTGACGAAGAGTTTGACCAAGTCTTGGATTTTGTCCGCAATGCTCTCACCGACCCCGGTGCACATCCCGATTCCTTGCGCGTTTTGGTGCCAGCATTTTTGCCTAGTGGCCTTCCTCTTCACCATTTCGAATGGGGCATCCAGTCGCCGAAGAGGTGCTAGGACCCAATAGCGTGGAATCCGCGCTATTGGGTCCCCATCCATGGGGCTTTCCCGCTGTCCTCGCGCACCACCACCACCACCGGTAAGATCAGGCGGACTGCTCAGATCTCCATACGCCGCCCTCTGTGGCACTGAGGCAAGCATCATGAAGCGTTTTGCCAGCACTTTGATAGTTCTCGCCGTATTGGTTCCGGGTTATGCAACTGCCCAACAAGAGGAATCGTACGACTACTGGCGTACTCAGAGGGAGATGGTCCGCTATGGCCAGCAGGCGATCTTCATGTGCAATGGGCTCTTCACGTCGAACCGCACAATCGATCAGGTATTTGAACAAGAACTTGCGTATTTGGCTCAGCCCGTAGGGACGCCTGACGGTGGGGACTACGAGATTGACCGGGTCCGCCGTGCGGTCGCGATCGGTGCCCCTGGAGGAACGCCGGTGATGCGTGCTGCGTTTCGAGAGGGACTTGGATGCATAATCCTGGCACCGGACCAGACATTCGAGGATATCGAGAGCCTTCCGAGGCTAGATACTCCGCCGATAGAGGGTGACCCGGATAAGATCCCGTGGCCCGACGGAGACATGATCAAGGATCAGCCACTTTTACCGAATGTGAACGCTGCCATACTTGAGGACGCATCCAACTGGGCCTTCAAGCGCACATCACCGGAGCAGGTGACGCTTAGCCTCATTGTGGTACATAAGGGGCAAATCATTCATGAGCGGTACGCACCTGGTTTTGATGTTTCTACGCGGACGAGGACATGGTCGACCGCGAAAAGCCTTGCGGTGACGCTCATTGGGATGCTGGCTGACCAAGGAGAACTTGCGCTCGATGAGCCTCTCGGCCTTGACTGGTTTCCCCGTGCCCAGTCACCTGAGACCGATCCACGCAACGCGATCACGCTTCGGAACGTCCTGAACATGTCCAGTGGACTTTATACGGTGGACAATAGCGGGCTTGAATACGCGATTGGCTCTGGAATGTCCTATTGGGCGGGGGCGAGTTCCGTACGCGGTGCATTGAGCCGAGCGCTCTTTCGCCAACCCGGTACGATGTGGGACTACGAAAACTACGATACGCTACTCGGCGTCTACGCTATGAAGCTTGCTCTCGGCGACGATCAGAAATATTTGGAGTTTCCGCGAGCGGCGCTTTTCGACCGGATTGGGATGCGGAATACGCTTGTTAGTGTGGACCGTTTCGGGGACTTTATCTTGAGTAGCCAGGTCTACACGAATGCCCGTGACTTGGCGCGCTTCGGAATGCTGTACCTGCAAGGTGGTGAATGGCATGGCGAACGTCTTCTCTCTGAGGATTGGATCGATTTCGTTCGCACTCCCGCAGCAGCGACGGTCGGTCGTGGTAGCCAGTATGGTGGCCAGTGGTGGCTTGTGCCTGAGGGTCGTAACGACGTTCCCACGGACGCATATTCCACTGCCGGGAATCGTGGACAGTACGTTGTAGTTGTCCCTTCGCATGAGCTTGTCATCGTGCGGCGCGGCCTCGACTATGGCCGGCAGGGCTTCGACCGATGGGATCTGACCAGAGAAGTACTGAAAGCGATAGGAACCATCTCGGATAGCAGGTAGGAGAGAGGACCGTAGTAATACCAGCTGCGAGTGTTGGCTCAGGGACCGTGTACGCAATTGACTGTGTCCGGGTCCTGCGTTTTTCCGCCGCGATTGGATAAGTTCCTGACCCCCACAACCCCTTTATTCCGAGGGTAGGCTGGCCCCTGATCGGTATGTTCAAGACAGGTTACATCTTGAGTCGCCGAGCGGACCTGGTGTGGTTCCTAGGCCTACCGTTCGTGGCGGTTCTAGTTGCTCTGGGTTTCCAGCGCTGGCTGCCGTACGTCGCCGTCGCATCTATCAACCTGTGGATTACGATTCCCCATCACTACGCGGGTTGGGTTCGTTCCTACGGGATGCCTCAAGTCTGGGAACGCTTTAGGGAACGGATGATCGTTGGACCCTTTCTAATCCTCGCTCTGACGGGTGCGGGCCTGATCTGGGCGCCAATCACGCTACTTCTTCTAGTCACAGCTTGGGATCACCAACACAGTGTGATGCAGCAGCACGGCCTGTCTCGGGTCTACGACTTCAAGGCGGGAGCTGGTTTGCCGTCCACTGGTCGCTTCGATATCACCCTACATTTCGTGCTTTACGGCTTCATGTTTGTGCACGCACCGATGTTTCGCTTCCTGTGGATCCGAGAGATGCACAGGATGGACATTCCAGTATCAGTAGAGTTTGTCGAGGGTCTCCTCGCCGCCAGCTGGATCGTCTTGATTGTATATCTAGTCATTTATGCATGGCATATACGGCAGACGGTCTCGAGTGGCCAGCCAATCAACCCGATTAAATACGCGTTCATCGGCGCCAGCTACTTCCTCTGGTACTTCGTTGCCTGGAACACGAACTCGATCCTTCTGTATGCGGTTGCCCATCGTATTATGCACGGGGTTCAGTACATCGTCATGGTGTACTCCTTTATGCGGCGCACTGCGGATCGTCCAGCAGCAACGCCAGGATTTTGGAGCCTGGTGGTTGGTCAGGGGAAACTGCGTTGGTTTCTTGTCGGAGGAGTTGCCTACGCTGTTCTATTCCAGCTCTTGATCAACTACCCACTTGATGAGTTCGGCTTCGGGGTAGTGAACTTTGCGCCGTATCCGGCAATACCCCAGTTCAATCTTCCAGCCCTCGATTACGAGGCCTCATATGGACTTTTCTCCCAGATGATGGTCTATGCCTACGGAATGATGCACTACTACCTGGACTCATTCATCTGGAAAGTTCGCGATAAACAAGTGCAGGCTGGACTCTGATGGCTGTCCTACAGAGATACCGGATGTTGGTGATCATCTATGTGATCGTTCTGGCGATTGGTGCGCGTGAATACCTTGTCTCACGCTCTGGCCGGACACTCGAGTGGATTGGCGGTTGCCAGGCGTCAGCTGCTGCTTGTCCAACCACAAGTGCGCAAACATCTGGGTCTTCGGACGACTCATTATTCTGGACGCGGCACGCGAAAATGACCGAGGTGGTCGCTCAGCTTAACCCAGACGACCCTGATACCTATTTCTTGCTGGGGATGCAAGCACTTTCAGACGGAGATGTTGAGGAGTCGATAAGTCGACTCGAAGAGGCGCTCGAAGTAGGTGTGAAGCATAACAACTATTTGCTGCAGTACTATGCTCAGTACGAGTTATCACGGGGTGCGGACTGGCGTCGGGTGAACCTTGCTGTGAACCGTTGGCGTACGAACCATCCGTTCTCGTCGGACCCGCTCACGATTCCTCTGGGTGCTGGACCGGCGACCCCTGAGGACGAAGATGAGATGCACGAGGCTCTCGGGGCTATCCCGTGGGTGGCGGGTTCGCAACTTGAGTCTTTCGTCGTCGAGGACCAGCCGCGGTGGCAAATGTCACTGACGTTCCGACCTGGGAAGACTGTAGATGTGAGGCAGGCGATTGAGGCGGTAACCCTTGTATCACTCGCTCCAAATGACCGAGAGCGCTTTCGAGTTCAGTGCAGTACACTAGTTGATTGCACGATGGTGCCGCGCTGAGGTCCCTCACTGCCTAGTAAGCCCCTAGATTCCACAGCGTATTGGCAGCTCAACCGGACAAGATTCTATGAAGAAGACATGGTTCACCCTTTTCCTGCTCGTAACAGTGAGCGTTCCTGGTCAGGACATTGAGGGCCAGACATTCCCGACTGATGATTTGGTCATCCAGCATATGTGGGAGGAGGGCATGGGGGGTGGATCTCAGGTTGTAGATTTGGCTCAAGCACTTCTCGATTCGATTGGCCCTCGACTCATGGGTTCGCCTGGTTTCGATGCTGCTGGTGACTGGCTGATGTCCAATTACACGGCCTGGGGTATCAACGCAGAAAAGCAGGTGTACGGTACCTGGACCGGGTGGGAACGTGGCTACACCCACCTCGATCTCGTCGCACCGCGTAAGCGAACACTGGAGGGAATGATTCTCGCCTGGAGTCCGGGCACCGAAGGCCCGATTGAGGGTGAGGTGATTATACCGCCGCTGTTAGCGAATTCCGACGAATTCGAGGCGTGGTTGCCCCAGGTTGATGGTCGAATCGTGGGGATCTCTTTGGCAGAGCCGACCTGCCGGGAAGACCAGTCTTGGTTGGATCACGCGACACCGGAGTCTTTCCAGGAAATGAACACCGCTCGCGCTGAGGCCCGGCAGGCATTTGCGATGTCAACGCGGGCTATGGGGCCTGGGGCCCCGGAGAGGATCGCTGATGCGGGTGCGATCGCAGTTCTAACTGGGCGTTGGTCTGCCGGTTGGGGTGTGGACAAGATCTTCAGCTCTCCGACTGCAGATATACCGGGGGTCCATCTGAGCTGCGAGGATTACGGCCTCGTCGCTCGGTTGGCGGAGAGGGGGCAGTCGCCGAGGATCCGGCTCGACGCCCAGGCAGAGTTTCTAGGTGAGGTTCCCGCATTCAACGTCGTTGGCACGATTCCCGGCACCGAGTTACCAGATGAATACGTGCTGCTGAGTGCGCACCTCGACTCATGGGACGGGGCCTCAGGTGCAACCGATAACGGTACCGGTACAATCATGATGCTCGAGGCGATGCGAATTCTGAAGGCTGCGTACCCAAACCCGCGTAGGACAATCATGGTCGGACACTGGGGAGGGGAAGAGCAGGGTTTGATCGGATCAACCGCATTTGCTGCTGATAATTCAGAGGTTGTTGACGGGCTACAGGCCGCGTTCAACCAAGACAATGGGACCTGGCGGATTGATTACATACGGATGCAGGGGTTCACTGGTGCCGGAGCGCATTTCGGGAGATGGTTTTCAAAAATTCCTGTGGAAATTACCGGCCACATAGAACTGGATATTCCCGGAGTTCCAGAGACTGGTGGAAGCGATCATATGTCGTTCATCTGTAAGCCCGCTCCGGGATTCCGTCTCCAGTCGAACTACCCGGATTATCGGCAATACACCTGGCATACCAATCGGGATACGTTCGATAAGGT
>Ga0310122_10000980_pt1 | contig 18276 bp, 15 predicted proteins | sample CB6_Bottom_1051__FD_203503 | JGI IMG/M metagenome (GOLD analysis project Ga0310122, IMG submission 203503) | Marine microbial communities from Western Arctic Ocean, Canada - CB6_Bottom_1051 | ecosystem: Environmental > Aquatic > Marine > Oceanic | place: Canada: Western Arctic Ocean | collected...
CATTGGCGAAATCGACCCAGTCCTGGGGATCGGCCCAGGCCTCGAAGTCTTCATCGTTATCGAGGCTACGGAAGTCGCCATCTGCGTTCTTGATCCTGACGTAACCGCCAGTGGTGGAACCATTGTTCTTGCGCTCACGGTAGATCTCTCCGGTGCAACGAAAGTAGTCGGAATCGATGGTCAGGGTCTTACTACCTCCAACGCCGACATAGATGTCTCCGTTGGCGTGGACTTTTCCTGCGAAGGTCATGCTCGGTCCAGGCAACAGTTCAAGATCATCATCGTAGAAGATGGCAAAGTCGAAGAGCGGGTTGCGTTGCACCTCGATGGTCCGTTTCAGTTGGCTCTTGGCGATACCAATCTCAATTCCTGAGGTCTGAGAGATTCCTGGGTAGAGTTGGATGACCTTTGTGTAGATGGATTGAGTCGGACCCCCAGTATCGGTGGAGTCATAGAGTACCTCGATCGTTCTCCAACCATTTTCATCCAGATTCCCCGGATAGACAGAAGGAGTGAGATCTTCGCCATTCCAGGAATAAGTGGTACCGCCAATTTCCACGGTTCCTGAGGCGATGGTGGAAGTTGCGAATGGGTCGTCAAAGTTAGCCGTCCGGACCAGGATCTGTTTCTGAGCAGCATCGAGGATCGCTTCGGCAAGAGTTCTTGCCTGTAGCCTATCGAGTTGGAATCGGGAGTCCTTGCTGCGGGTCAGAGTAGTCGCGACGGTGGCCGCCGAAATCAATCCGAGGACCAGGGTCATGAAGATGGTGACGAAAAGAGCGGTTCCTCGCTGATTCATCGTGTGAATCTGGTTGTCGACAAGTCTGTTGTTGTTCATGGCGGTGACTCCTGTAAGTGGGTTCGAAGGTAGATTCAGTTTTGCTGTTTTCATGGGATGGAAGTTATCTTCACTGGGCTTGGGCCAGGTAGTTTCTTCGTTTGACACGACTTCGTATCGAGTAGGGGATCTCATCGGGGTTTCTCTGCAGATTCAGTGTGACGACGATCGCCTGGCCCTGGTCGTCGAAGGAGAGGCCTGGAAGCCTCTCGGACCCGGACTCATCGAGTTGATGGGTACCGATTGCGACCGCCAGAAGCCATGAAGAGGAATTCCCAAATTCATCCCAGATGGAGCAACTGACGTCTCCGAAGTGGTACTCCTCGGTTGTCGGGTCGGTCGAGAGTCGCTCCCAGCGGACGGTACAGTTTGCCACGGGGATCTCGACACCGGAACTGTCGACGAAGAAGTACTCTCCAACACTGAGGTCGTACTCCCGGCGCCATGTTGCGGGGTCGATTCGATCCCACTGTGTTGTTTGGTCATTCCAGGAGTATCCGAGGACCTCGACCTGCAGAGCATCGCCATCGTCGAGGATCGTCGGATCAGACCAGCCTTGCCTCAGCACCGACTCGATTCGAGAAAAGGCACGATGGGCATCGAGTTGAGCGGAGGAGTCTGCGTCAGCTTCTCCTCCGAAACGTGAGAAGAAAGCAGCCACAGCGAGACTCAGAGATATGACGATCACAAAAACGATGGTCGCGATGAGTATCTCGAGCAGGGTCGATCCCTGATCCTTGCAGGGATGGATCTTCTCCATGAAGACTCCTAGCGGGTTCGTACCACCCAGAATTGTTGTTCGGTGAGGTCGCTATAATCTCGACCTTGCCAGGAAACTGTGACGAGGATCTCCAATGGATCTGCGTCGAGATCACTCACTTCTACATCGATGGTGGGGATGGAAAGGTCGGCGAGTTCTTCAAGAGTTGGCTCTTCATCAAAGATCTGATTGCCCTTCTTGGGCCAGTTCTCTTCGAGCAGGTATCCGGTGGAATCGTTGGTGAGATCCTCGAGTGTCCGAGAATAGAGTTCCTCCAGCACAGCACGGGCATATCCGGTGGCACGGGTTACTTCCCGGGAGTTATTCTGCTCCTCGAGTACCGGTAACAGCAGTAACGATGCACCGAGGCTCACCAGTCCCATCAGAGCCATGGCAATCATCACCTCCAGAAGTGTGAAACCCTGCTGGCGGATGTGGGGATCGTGGCTCGGATTCATCTTGGATTCTCTCCTTCGAAGGGAAGCCGCCGGGCTGGTATCTGGTAACAGAGGCCCACCAGGGACTCTGAGAAGATTACGACGGGGATGGCTCCAGGCGCAAACCAGACAGCTCGATGGGGTGAACTGATGGCCCGGTTGAGGGACTATCTTCCGGAAAGGAATCCCGGGGGGGGTTACCCGCCGAATTCGAACATGAGCCGGATACTGGTCACCTCGTCGCCTTCAAAGGAAGAAGTACCCCCCTTTGTGCAGGTGCGGGTGCCCTCCAGGAGCCATCGAAACCAGGGAGAGGGCCGAGCACAGATCCCGAGCCGAAAAACCTCGACCCCACCTGCATCCGTTCCCTGCTCGAGAAGCGATTGCTGCTGCATTTCATCACCCAGATCGGCTTTTTCATAGCGAACGAGTACTTCGAGATCCTTGCGGTCGTGAGGGGAGGATGCGTCGAAGATCCTGGGAGGGAGATCGGGTCCCGAACGTATCGCCAGGGATTCGTCCGAGAAGGGCAGCAATCGGATTCCCAGTTGCCAACCGTCGAGTTCTCCAGGAAAGTCGGTGGTAGAGCCGTTGGTCTCGACGCCGAAGAATCCGGCTCGGCTCCACTCGTTCTCCAGGTGCAGCCAGTCGAGCACAGGCCAGCGCCAGCCGGCACGGACCCACCGGGCCGCTTCCATCTGGAGGTTGCGGGTCCGATAGATGGTCGACTCACCCGGTGATTCGATCTGAAAGTGACCGTCAAGATCGTGATCCCAGCGACCGGAGATGAACATGGAAAAAGCACTGTGGCTGGAATCGACGGCACCGGGTCCGCCAAACAGCAGTGGAGCGAAGGGTTGGATAGAGAGTCTTCCGGCCAATCCCTGGCCGCCGAAGAACTCGCCCCGGAGATCCGCCGCGCCTCCCAGACGTGCTTGAATATCGGCACTGATGGCGTCATCGAGCCACAGTCCTCCGGCACGAAGCGCCCAACTCGACCCCCCATCGATCCAGTCGAGGACTCCAGGAGAGATGGTGAGCCGATCCTCCGGCGGGATTCCACCCTGTAGCCCCAGGGCGTTCGGAATCCGGCCGGTGGTGATATGGAGTCCGGTACCGACTCTGCGATCGATCCATGCCTCGGAGAAGGTGCCGGGAGAACGAAGTCCATCGAGGTCGGCGCGGAACCGGAAGTGATTGCTCTCGAGAGCGCTGCCCTCGATCAGAAGATCGCTGCCCTGGAAATTGACACGGCTCGATCCATCTTCTGGTCCTGACCCCGCCCGAACCTGAAAACGGATCCTGGGGGTCAGAATCAGGTGGGGGACCATGTCGGGACCGATCAAGGTCACGCGGCCACTGCGATCGAGGGTCAGCGAACTGGGCGTTCCGGAAGGGATATCTGAATCGATCGATGAATCGGAGAGAGAACGACCGAAAGGATCGTGTTCGGATCCATCGGGGGGAACTTGTCCAGCAAGAGCAACGCTGAAGAATAAGAGTTGCAGTAGCAAGACAAATTGAAGCAGAGCCGGTTGCTGTCTCAACAGGAAATCGGGTCCCCGGTACTGGAGGGAATTAAGGCCGACAGCCGATGAAGACAATCCCCCCCCCTTCGAGATCAGATCATCGCCATCTCTCGAATCTGAACAAGGGGAAACTAGGGTCTCTCCAGGCGCACATCATCGATCATGATGAGAGTATCCTGGCGACTGGTGTGAATCAGGCGCAGAACCTCGACCATGTCCCACTCGACCTCTCCTTTGCTGGAGAATTTTTTGAGATCGATGCGGAAATCCCGCCAGCGGAATTGCGCTTCCACGGCGGTCTGGAAACCTTCCCTCTGGAACGCGCTCGCCGCTCCGCGTCTTCCGTACCCGCGTCCAAGTCGTGGTTGGCCGCCATTAACGTCGAACAGAAGCCTCACCTGGGGTTTGGCACGGGGATCCTCACAACGCAGAGAGATTCGCAGGTAACGAAACTCGGTCAGATCGATCTCTTCATCGATCTTGCCGAGGTCGAGGAAACTCATTTCATCACCGGTTTGCCAGTGCATGGCGTACTTGCCGGTGCGGACATCACCGTCCTCGGGACTACCGCCGATGATCTTTGAGTTGCCAGGGCCTCTTGGGCCGCCGGGTCCGCCACGGCCACGACCTTGGCCCTCACCCTCGTTGTCTCCTTCTTCCTCGTCATCAGCCTGTCTGGTCCGGATCTCGCCTTTTTTTTCGTAGTCGGCAAGAACCAGGAACACGGCATCGAAGGCTTCTTCACGCAATTGAGACAATTCTTCGCCGGTGAAACTACCATCGAAGGCATCTCCACTGGGGTCTTCCTTCTCGATGACGGCGAGCGCTTGTTTCATCTTGTCCTTGTCGGCGTACTTGCGGGCCTTCTCCAGGACCACCCCCGCCTCTGCTTCCTTCATGCATCGCTCAATCGCCTCGGCGATGTTTTCAGCTGGCTTGCGCACCTTGCCCTTGATTCGCTTGATCACCGAGAAGGCGCGGGCATATTCCTTTTCCTCGAGCAAGGCCAGGAATCTGGTGTAGTCCGCGTTTAGGGCCTCATCACCGAGGTCGATCGTAGGAATGGGACCGATTTTCGATTCCGATTCAATCTCGGTTGCTGGATCCGCTTCGTCGACCTGTGAAAGTGCCTGCGTGTTGAAGCACAAGCACCCGAGAGCCAGAATCGTTGCCACGGGAAGAAGCGATCTGTTCAGCGAAATATCTTTCATTGGTTTCTCCTTGTGAAAATCACACGGCCTCCGGCGGTAGCAGACCAGCATCCCTCAGGGACGCCTCTCAAGTAACGAGAATCTCTATGGCATTTCAAGTCGAATGTTTTCCAACATGATCTAACTCCCGGGTCCTCCCGGGAATACGACTCCCAGAGCCTCGACGATGTTGCTGTTGTGCTCGTGTCGTCGAGGCGACTTGCGACCGGTTCGATGCAGCTCCTGTCGAAGTAGAGATCCACATTCTACGAAGGGCTTCGTAAAAAGCAAGTGGCCCATGATCCCTTCTGATTGCCGGTGCCGTGACGGACGCGGGCGACGAACCAGTTTCCTTCAAAAACCCGACTGCACGTGTATCCAACCCCGAAACCTCTCGACCGGTTGCTGTTTGAAACACCAAAATTGTGACCGGATGCGAGGAAATTGGCATCGATTCAGGCGATAATCGCGCGCGCCCCGGTTTGGCCGTGGATTTGGATCCGTCACTGAACTGCCCGGGCACCGCAGTGGCTGCAAGTAGTACCGAAATGGGGAAGATCGATGGTTCGGGAAGTTGTGATCATTGGATCGGGACCTGCAGGATACACCGCTGCCCTCTATACCAGCAGGGCACAACTCGATCCGCTGGTCTTTGCCGGTTCGCTCAGCGGTGGTCAGTTGATGCTTACAACCGATGTCGAGAACTATCCGGGATTTCCCGAAGGGGTCATGGGGCCGGACCTGATGGAGTCCTTCAGGAAGCAAGCGGAGAGATTCGGTGCCGAGGTAGTCTTCGAGGATGTAGTCGAAGTCGATTTTTCGAGCCATCCCTACAAGGTGAAGAGCACTTCGCAGGAGGTCGAGGCCAAGACCGTCATCATCTCGACAGGTGCCAGTGCAAAGTTGCTCGGACTTGAAGCAGAAAGTCGTCTGATGGGACACGGGGTCAGCACCTGTGCCACCTGTGACGGTTTCTTCTTCCGTGGCCAGGAGATCGCCATCGTCGGAGGTGGTGACTCCGCGATGGAGGAGGCGACTTTCCTGACCAGGTTCGCCGACAAGGTGACCGTAATTCACCGCAGAGACACTCTTCGTGCTTCCAAGATCATGCAGAAGAAAGCATTCGACAATCCGAAGATCGAGTTCATGTGGGATTCGGCAATCACCGAGGTACTCGAGAAGGACGACAAGGTCAGTGGGGTCGAGGTAGAGAACCTGAAATCTAATGAGAAGAGTACCCTGGCGCTCTCCGGTCTGTTCGTGGCGATAGGGCATATTCCAAATACCCAGCTGTTCGAGGGAAAACTTGATCTTCACGAGAATGGTTACATCAAGACTCACGATGCGGTGAAGACCAGCGTCGAGGGAATATTCGCCTGTGGGGACGTCCAGGACTTTACCTACCGCCAGGCGGTCACCGCTGCCGGGAGTGGTTGTATGGCGGCCATGGATGCAGAGCGCTGGCTGGAGAATCAACACTCCTGATGGTGCCGATATCAGACTGATCGGGTCGCCCCGGGGCCGAATTCTCGGCCCCGGATCACCGTGGAACGCTTCCCAATCGCCAAACTCATCCGGTACCATGCAGGGTCAGTCCCGGGTTGCTCGAACGCACCCGGGGGAAAGGCGCCTGCCATGAGGATCTTTGACCCGCACTGCCATATGATTTCTCGAATCACGGATGATTACGAGCGAATGGCTGTGGCTGGCGTCGTTGCCATCACCGAACCGTCATTCTGGCTCGGGGAACCTCGGAAGTACGCCGGTACATTCTACGACTACTTCGATCACATCACTGGTTTTGAACGGGAGAGAGCCGCCGAGTATGGCATCAAACATTATTGTACGATCGGAGTGAACCCTCGTGAGGCCAATGACCTCGATCTGGCCAACGAGGTTCTCACCAAGATGGAGGAATGGTTCGATCATCCCTCGGTGGTTGCCGTCGGCGAACTGGGATTCGACCTCAACACCGATGAGGAAGAGGTGATCCTGCGCAAGCAAATGGAGATGGCATTCAATGCCGGACTGCCCGTGATGATCCATACACCTCATCGCAACAAACTCGAAGGTACGCTCCGGACCATTGAGGTGATCCAGGACATGGGGCTCGATCCAACCAGAATTCTGATGGATCACAACACCGAAGAAACAATCGATGCGAGCCTTGAAAATGGATTCTGGTGCGGTCATACCGTTTATCCCGTGACCAAACTGAGTCCGGAACGCGCTACCGCCATCTTCGAGAAGCATGGACCGGAACGGATGATGGTGAATTCATCCTGTGACTGGGGGCCATCCGATCCTTTGAGCGTCCCCAGAACAGTATTGCGGATGAGACGAGAAGGTTTTTCCGAAGATGTGATCCGAACAATCGTCTGGGACAATCCCATCGCGTTCTATTCTCTGTCCGGTCGGATTGACCTACAGCCCGGTTGGGAGTGATTCGATGGACGTTCCCGACAAGATTGACGATGCAAAGATTCAAGAGGGTGTGCGGATGATCCTCGAGGGAGTGGGAGAAGATCCCCACCGTGAAGGGTTGGTGGCCACACCTCATCGGATTGCAAAGATGTACAAGGAGATCTTCGGCGGGATGCACGAAGACAGTACAGAGGTCCTCAGCGCGGTTTTTTTTGAGGATTACGACGAGATCGTCTTGCTCAAGGACATCCCTTTCTTCTCTCTGTGTGAGCATCACCTGATGCCATTTACCGGCAAGGCTCATGTTGCCTATCTTCCTGACGGCAAGATCGTCGGAATTTCGAAACTCGCGCGAGTAGTCGAGCACTTCGCAAGAAGGCCCCAGATCCAGGAGAGGCTGACTGCACAGATCGCAGATCTCATCAGCTACAAGTTGGAGCCCAGAGGTGTGGCAGTAGTTCTCGAGGCAACTCATACATGCATGACGATGCGAGGAGTCAAGAAGCCGGGCAGCCTCATGACGACTTCTGCGATGCGAGGCGTGATGCGAGAGAATCTTGCGACCCGGAACGAGGTTCTTACTCTCATCTATGGAAAGGCATGATCGATGTCGAACCGACCCGGTGGCCTCTTCGAGGTTGAATGTCCTGACTGCAAGACCGCCCTCACCATCGATCCCCGTGCCAGGAGGATCTTTCACAGCGTGTCGAAGGATGCGGATGGAAACACCAGATCATTCGAGGATGCGGTCAAGGATGCTACCGCCGCACCGGACAAGGCTCAGAAGGTCTTCGAGGAAGGGTTAGCTGCCGAAGAGGGTAAGGAGGAGCGCCTCGACGATATGTTCAAGAAGGGCCTCGAGAAGGCAGAGGAAGATCCGAACAAGAAACCACCTTCAATTTTCGACTTCGATTAGAGGGCCTTTGATGCACTGGATCGTTGATGGCAACAATCTCATCCATTCTGACCCTCAGTTTCGCCAGAGAATGGAGGAGAGTGGATTCGAAGCTGCACGCCAGTTGCTCGAAAATGAGTTATCCCGCCTCCGTGGTTCCGATCAAACCTTTGAAGTTGTTTATGACGGAGGTGCATCGATGCCACAGCGTAGTGGGGTAGAGAGTTCCATCGCCAGGAGAGGGAAAGTTGCCGATGATCGTGTTCTCGCTCTGGCGCGCGAAAAAGGTGGTGCGGGTGTTGTTCGTGTCGTTACCGATGATCGATCTGACATCGGATCGCGTCTGGGGGGATCAGGCTTCGAGTGGGTTTCCTGCAGCGAATTCCGAAAACTGGTGCTCGAGGGTGGGGGCGGCCGAAAAGCGAAGCCCCGGGAGGCCTCAGACAAACCGGCAGCTCCCAGGAGCAAGAAGCAGGTCGATTACTGGCTGCAGGAATTTGGTGTCAGTGCTGAAGAGGAATGATTATTCATTCGGTTTCCAGGGAATGTCCGCAATGCCATCAGCTTGATTGGCTGCTCGGGCTTGCAGGAAAATCAGATCAGAGAGCCGGTTGAGGAAAATGATGGCTTGCTGCCCCTCACCTGAAGATCTTGAGAACTCAACCGTCCTTCGCTCCGCTTTTCGGCAAGTAGTTCGTGCCCGGTGCAGTCGAGCGGCGGTTACATTTCCACCCGGAATGATGAACTCTTTCAGTGGCGGTAGTTCCTGTTCCCATTGATGAACCCAGCCAGTGAGCTTGTCGATGGCTTTGGCACCAACACGTAGTTCCGTGCCCTTCTCGATTCCACAACCTGGTTGAGCCAGATCTGCTCCCAGTGAGAAGAGCAGCGACTGGATCTCATCGAGTTGATCACGGATGGGTTGAGGGATCGTCGCAGAGTTGTCGCCACCGCTGGCGAGACAAACCCCGATTTCCGAGTTCAGTTCATCGACCGAACCATAGGCCTCGATTCGCGGATGGCACTTGTCGAATCGACCTGGGCCCAGGACCCCGGTGTCTCCCTTGTCTCCTCCACCCGTCGCGATTGATCCCATCTCGTTTGCCTCCTACAGGACCACTGCTGCAGCACCGTAGCGCTGTTGCCCGCAGTCGACGACGCCATGTTCCAGTAGATGTCCGCGATGGCGACCACGCTCGATGGCATGAGCGGTTGCCAGTACCAGCGGACACCAGTCCGTCAGATCTGAAACGGAGGCCAGACCTGCCAGATCAACCGCTTCAGGATCGAGAACGTGTTTCAATATGGCAGCATCCTGCTGGAGATCTGAGGACTGATGGCCGTCTTTTCTGGGAGAGAGGATTCCGGCAGCGATCAAGCAGGAACCGATTTCTGATTTCAATGCGCTGCCGAGTTCCTGTCCGAGCCGGATCGGATCGAAGTCTCGATCAGGTCGATTCGGGACTTCCAGCGGAACGATCCGGCAGCCAGGGATGAGAACCTGTGCCATCAGAGGAGTGATCCGGTGCAGGGATGGGAGCTGATCCTCACTCTCATTTTCAGGCACAACCTCCAGATCTCCCGGCCACAGCGAAGCGATTCGAGCAGCCAGCCGCTCATCGATGGCAACTTCTCCGAGAGTGGTCAGGATGCTTCCGATGGCGCGGATCCGGGTTGTGTTGCATGAGGTTCCCGCTACCAGCACCAGTGTCCGTGGCCGCGAGCGAAGCACCAGGGTATGAAGGGTACGTGCCAGCAGACGAGCTCCATCGAGGCACTCGGTTCCAGGAACGATGGCGGTGCAGACTCCCTGCGGGACGTTTTCGGGGATGGCCCAATTACTGACGAGGGCCTCAGTAGCGCTGGTGACCTCGTCGCGAATCCTGGTCGGGTCCGTTGCGGGTCCGCTCAATCGCTTTCCTTCCCTGTTGAGATGGGAACCGGGCGATCCGGTAACCGTCGATACCCGGCATTTCTGAGCCCGGGGCGGAAGCCTGCCTGCTCGATCGTCTCTCGCAACATCACCTCGGTCGCCTTGTGATCTGCTCCGGCCACCGAGATGACGTTTTCCTCGATCATCACTGATCCTAGATCGTTGGCTCCACGTCGGAGTCCCAGACGTCCTTCTTCCAGTCCAACGGTGAGCCAGGAAACCTGCAAATTTTCGATGTTGTCGAGAAAAATTCGTGAAACGGCGAGCCAGCGGGAGTATTCCCGTGGCGGTACCCTGTTGGGGATCTTCCTGCCCAGCGCGGTGTTATCGGGCTGAAATGTCCAGGGAATGAAGGATATGAACCCTCCGGTCTGATCCTGGAGGTCGCGAATCCTCTGCAGGTGCTCGGCTCGCATCCAGGTTTCTTCACCGAGGCCGATCATCATCGTTGCCGTGGTCGGGATCGAGAGACGATGGGCAGTAGCGGAAACTTCCAGCCACTCATCTGTGCTGCACGAGGAGCGCCTTCTCTTGCGGATGGCATCGACCAGGATCTCTCCCCCTCCTCCTGGAATCGAGTCCAGTCCGGCATCTTTCAACTGCGAGAGAATCTGTTCCAGATCGAGACCAGTAACCGATTTGAATGCATGAATCTCGGTTGGAGAGAAGCAGTGCAGGTAGAAGTCGGGGTGTCGTTCTTTGATGCTTCGCAGCATCTGGGTGTACCACGAGAGAGGTAGGTCCGGATGGAGACCTCCTTGCATCAAGGTTCCGCTTCCTCCCAGTGCGATCGTTTCGTCCACTTTTTCGTGAATTTCATCGAGCGATAGCAGATATCCTTCCGAATCTCCTGGCTTGCGATAGAAAGCGCAGAAGGAACACACGGAGGTGCAGATATTGCTGTAGTTGATGTTCCTGTCAACGACGTAGGTGACGATGGAATCCGGGTGGAACTTTTCACGGATCTGGTTTGCCGTTGCAAACAGAGTTTCTTCATCGGCATGAAGAGCCAGTGCCAGCGCATCGGCAGTAGAGATTCGAGTTCCTGCGAGGGCTGTCTGGAGGATCTTGTCGCACTCGGCTGCAGACTCGCACGAGGGAACCAGGATCTCGCCTGCGGCGCAGGTCTGAGCGCGAGAATCTGCCCGCGCGTTCGGATCCACGCCTGATTTGTCGATCACAGGCACCCCTCACATCCCGATGTGGTTTCCCGGGAGGATAGACACCCGAGACCACCGGATCGTAAGGTCAGGGTGCTCGTTGCGCCACCGGTCCCGATTACATCCGGGGAGGGTTGATTCCCCGCTGTCCCTGGTATTTTCCACCCCGATCCAGATAGGAGGTCTCACACTCTTCATCGCTCTCGAAGAACAACACCTGCGCCAATCCTTCCATTGCGTAAACACGAGCTGGCAGGGGAGTCGTGTTGGAGATCTCCAGGGTGACGTGGCCTTCCCATTCCGGCTCGAACGGTGTGACGTTGACGATGATCCCACAGCGAGCGTAAGTGGACTTCCCGAGACATATCGTGATGACATTTCTCGGGATCCGGAAGTACTCGACACTGCGAGCCAGAGCGAAAGAGTTTGGTGGGATGATGCAACAGTCGGTCTTGATGTCGACAAAGGAGCGCTCATCGAAGGCCTTGGGATCCACCACGGATCCGTGCACGTTGGTGAACACCTTGAATTCATCTGCGACACGCAGGTCGTATCCGTAGGATGAGATGCCATATGAGATCACCCTGTATTTGTGACCGGATTCGTCGACGTCTTCTCTGACCTGTTCGGACGAGAAAGGTTCGATCATTCCATGCTCGACGGCCATCCTGCGAATCCAGCGATCAGGCTTCACTGACATCAGACACCTCCGTGAACATACAGATATTTTTCAAGCTGATTGAAGCACTCGCTCTATCCTGGAAGCGGAAGAAACTGAGAGATGGCGGCTGCGATCTCTCAGTTTCCTCCAGGGTCCTCACCCTGATCAGGAGCAGCCGCTGGTGGCTCCACAGGTGTTACAGCGCAAGCAGGTACCATTACGCACCATCGTAAAAACTCCACATTCATGACAGGGGTCGCCCGTAAAGCCCTTGGCTTGTGAGACCTCCCGTCTGGAAAGGGTCTCTAACGCGGCGGAAACATCCGCCGGTGGGAGCCTTCGGGAGAACTGCGCGATTCCCGCGGAGAGTAACGCACCGTGCGAGTCGTCGCTGGAGACCGAGATCTCCTCCTCATCGGTGTATTCCGGTGGTGGGGTGGTTCCGATCGAACTTGAGCGGAGATCTTCATCCTCCACCTGGGCGAGATCGAAACGGCCGAGGTAATTGATCGCCAACTCGCGAAAGATGTAATCGATCACGCTGGTTGCCATCTTGATGCTCCTGTTGCCCGTGACGATCCCATTCGGCTCGAATCGCGTGAAGGTGAATGCATCCACGTATTCCTCCAGCGGCACTCCGTGTTGGAGCCCGAGGGAGACACAGATGGCAAAGTTGTTCATCAGGCTCCGGAATGCTGCGCCTTCCTTGTGCATATCCAGGAAGATCTCACCGATGGAGCCATCATCGTACTCGCCGGTACGGAGATAGATCTTGTGTCCCCCGACAATCGCTTTCTGGGTGTAACCACCACGGCGATGGGGGAGACGGCGACGACGTGCCAGGTAGCGGTAGATGACCTTCTCTACCTTCTCGGGCATATTCGGAGCGATATCGGGCAGTTGTGATTCATCGATTTCTTCTCCCCATGAGGAGAGTGGCTGGGACAATTTGCTTCCGTCGCGGTAGAGGGCAACTGCCTTGAGCATCGATTGCCAGCCGAGGTTATAGGAATCCCGGACCTGCTCGATTGTGGTTTCGGTCGGCATGTTGATGGTCTTGGAAATGGCTCCGGAGATGAACGGCTGTGCGGCCGCCATCATCAGAATATGAGCTTCCGGTCTGATGAAACGCTTGCCGATCCGACCGCAGCGGTTGGCGCAGTCGAAGATGGGGAGGTGCTCATCCTTGAGATGAGGGCAGCCTTCTACCGTCATCGTGCCGCAAACATACCGATTGGTCTGCTGGATTTGCTCGGTGGTGAAGCCGAGCGCCTTGAGGGGACTCGTCGCCCACAGAGCTAGAGAGTCTCCGGAAAGACCGAGTGTCTTCTCGGCAAAACCCTCGCCGAGCAAGTAGTCATTGAAGGCGTATTGCAGATCGAAAGCACTCTCGAGCGAGGATTCGATCTTTGCGATGGCAGTGTCGTTGAATCCGACCTTGCGAAGAGAAGAGTGATCGATCTGTGGGGAACCTCTGAGGGTGCCATGACCGACTGCATACTTGGAGATCTCATCGATCTGTTTCGGAGAGTATCCCAGTTTGTCCAGTGCCGGGGGGAGACTCTGATTGATGATCTTGAAGTAACCACCGCCGGCGAGTTTCTTGAACTTGACGAGTGCGAAATCGGGTTCAATCCCGGTGGTGTCACAATCCATGACGAGGCCAATGGTGCCCGTTGGAGCGACGACGGTCACCTGTGCATTGCGGTAACCATATTCCTGTCCCAATTCGAGTGCGGTGTTCCAGCAATCTCGTGCTGCATCGACGAGGTAATCGGGACAATGAGCAGCATCCAGAGGTGTCGGTAGCACCGAGAGGCCTTCGTATTCATCGCTATCGAATGTTGCATTGCGGTGATTTCGGATGACCCTGAGCATCCCATCCTTGTTGCGTGAGTAACCCGGGAACGGTGACAGTTCCTTCGCCATTTCGGCGCTGGTGGCATACGACTGCCCGGTCATGATCGCGGTGATAGAACTGCAGATGCTACGACCTTCCTCGCTGTCGTAGGGGATTCCAAGGCGCATCAGAACCGTACCCAGATTGGCGTACCCGAGTCCCAGAGTGCGGTACTCGTACGAGCGACGGGCGATTTCTTCACTCGGGTAGGATGCCATCAGTACGCTGATCTCGAGTACGACTGTCCAGATCCGTGTCGCGTGACGGAAGGCTTCTACATCGAACTGGCCATCTTCTCCCAGGAACTTGACCAGGTTCAAGGAGGCGAGGTTGCAGGCGGTATCGTCGAGGAACATGTACTCCGAGCACGGGTTCGAGGCATTGATGCGCCCATCGTTTGGGCAGGTATGCCACTCGTTGATGGTGGTATCGAACTGAATCCCGGGGTCGGCGCAGGACCATGCGCACTCGGCGATCTTGTCCCACAACTCTTTGGCGGGGATGCTTCCGATCACCTCTCCGTCGGTCCGGCCAAGCAGATTCCAGTCCTCCCCGTTGCTGAGGGCATCGAAGAAGGCATTGGGAACACGCACACTGTTGTTGGCGTTCTGGCCGCCGACCGTTTGATAGGCAGCGCTTTCCCAACCGATGTCGAATTCCTCGAATTCGATGGCGAGAACACCCTGATCTGCCAGTTGGAGTATCCGCTGGATGGCCGGTTCAGGTACTGCAGCATTGCGCGCGGTGACCACTGCTGCGGCGAGGGTGGTATTGCTTTTGGGATCACTATTGGTCGCGCGTGCTGATTCGTCACCGTTGTGACACGCCGCCAGGATGGCCTGGAGATTGAGGGCACATATTTTCGATCCGGCCACGAGCGCGGCGACCTTCTGCTCCTCGCGCATCTTCCAGGTGACGAAGTCCACGATGTCTGGATGGTCGAGATCGAGACACACCATCTTGGCCGCCCTGCGTGTGGTCCCTCCCGATTTGATGGCCCCCGCTGCGGCATCGCCGATCTTCAGGAAAGACATCAATCCGGAGGAGCGACCGCCTCCTGAGAGGGGTTCTCCCTTGCCACGCAGCGAGGAGAAGTTGGAACCGGTTCCCGAACCGTACTTGAAGAGGCGCGCCTCTCTGGTCCACAGATCCATGATCCCGCCTTCTCCGACCAGGTCATCCTTGACGCTCTGGATGAAACATGCGTGAGGTTGGGGGCGCTCGTAGGCGCTGGTGCAACGCTTCAGCGCTCCCGTGACTGGATCGACGTAGTGGTGGCCCTGAGGGGGACCCTCGATGCCGTATGCCCAGTTCAAACCGGTGTTGAACCACTGTGGAGAATTGGGTGCGCACATCTGCCCTACGAGCATGAAGCACACCTCGTCATGAAATGCTCGTGCGTCATCGGAGGAATCGAAGTAACCGTTTTCGTAGCCCCAGTGAGTCCAGCAACCGGCGAGTCGATCGAAGATTTGCTTGCAATCGGTTTCACCGCCGAGAAGCACGTTCCCCTGGTCGTCTCGAACAGGCATCTTCTTTTCATCCAGTTGCGGAACGCCAGCCTTGCGGAAGTACTTCTGGGCCATCACATCGGTGGCAAGCTGGCTCCAGTTGTCGGCGATCTCGATATTCTCCTGATGGAAAATAACAGTGCCATCGGGATTCCGGATTTCCGACTCTCGCTTGCTCATCTGGAAACTGGAATAGGGGCTATCTCCTTTTGTGGTGAAACGGCGATCGATCTTCAACGCTGGTCCTCTCCGAACTTCCCTCGCGCGAGGAGAAGTATTTCTGCTACAAAGTCATCCCGGGTGACCGGGCGACTCGCACATTCCCCCTGGATCCCTGCAGTCACAAGTTCGACTCGTTCGAACTCTGGCTGAGGTATCCGTTCATTATCTGCTTCGAGCAGTGACAGGACCGACCTCATGAGATCGATGCGCAGGTTGGAAAGACAGGATGGAAATAGTCGAGAAGAGACCGAATCTTCCGACGACGAAGCAGCGACCCCACCCCCCTCGTCCGGTTCTGTTCGCCATTGAAAGCAAACAATACGACGGACGAGGTGAGTCAGATTCGTTCTGCTCGGAACCAAGAATTCCGCGGTTTCGCATCCCACCGACCGTGCAGTGAGAATCGAATCCGCAATCCCTCTCGATTCGCGTGAACCTGACTTCAAGATCGAAACTTTCGATCTGACTGTTCGCGCCACGAGAGAGTTGTTCTCCGAGGTTCGACTGCGCCAGGTCACGACCCGGCACAGGGAAGTTCGAATCCACTCTCGCAGGCTTCGTTCGTTCGAGCAGAACTGTTTCCCACCCGGGCGATCGCAGCCGCATTCCCTAACCATGTCTGACCACCGAGCGTTTGATGACACACGGTGACGGACGATCCTGTATGCTCGATGCATACCCCACTCAATGACCACTTCCCCTTCTTCAACTAGTGAAGTGGCGCTATTCCCCAGATTCTCACGCCAAGTTCGCGCGAGTCCCCTTGCGTGGTCACCGCCCATCATCGGCGATAGACCCAGTCGATGAAACCGAATGAAAAAATTGACGAAGAAACCGGTGCGGGATCCCGGAACAAGCGAGGTTCGGTAATCACTGCGCAGCCCTTCGAGCCCACCTCCCCGGTGGCGGCGTGGCCGTTCCTGGAGGCGTGGGGCGTACCATATCTAGGGGTGGCTCGGGGATCAATACCCAACCTGTGGTCATTCAGAAGACCGTTCGGAGATGCCCGATAACAGCGACTCCCGGACCTGCGCTGTGGGGAAATTGGGGACAAGGCGTGGCATGGGGGCGGTCGGAGAGAAGGGGGACCCGGCCAGGATCCAGGGGGGATTGGGGGAGACCTCTTGTTGCGGGGGAGGCGAGGATCCCGGCCGGGTTCAGGGGCGATGGCTCCGCTGGAGTGTACGGGTTTGGTTATCCGTCGCAGTCCAGTCCGTCTGCGGTCGGATCAGGACCTGCAACCGGATAAGGAGCGGGTGGGGGATTGGATCCTTGGTAAAGAAACTCGAAAAGGTCGATGGGATCTGACAGGTTCACCATTCCGTCGTCGTTGACGTCTGCAGCATCGAGACACGGCGGCATCGTCCCGCCACCGGTCAGCCACAACTGAAGGCTGTTTCCATCGGTAATATCGAGACTGCCGTCTCCGTTCACGTCTCCACGCAAGAAAGTGACTTCTTCAGCTGGTGGATCGTCATCACCACCGTTCTCATCTACATCCGGTACGTCGTCGCTGTTCGGATCGTTACTACCGGAGGTGCCGCCGCCTATCGTCAGTGTTCCATCGATCAGTTCAGGATTGACCGACATTCCGGTGACCACGAAAATGTTGTCGGTCGGTTGGGAGGAGTTGGCTGCCAGGCCATCTTCCGGACCGAAGGTGTAAGTCCCTGAGGCTGCGGAACTGCCGATATTGACGGTGGCTCGTTGTACCTCGTGGTTGTTTCCGGTGGCCAGCACCTGGCCATCGAACGGTGGGGCCAGGTCCAGGATCACCGCAACGATCGCAACACCATTGTTGTTGTCGACGTTGGGCAACTCGAACTCGATCAAACTCTCCACTGCGGTTCCATCGGAGGAGATGTTGGAGATCTGCATGACCAGAGGGTCGTACTCGAGGACCAGAGTCCAGCCCTGAATATCCTGTTCACAGTCGATGTAGACCGAGAAGGGAACGCCAGTATCACCTGCGTCTGCTGCCATGTCATCGACGTGAACACGGTTGCCGGGAGGAAGAGGTGGCGAGTTGGCGGATTCAACTTGCTGGATCTCCCAGTTGCCGCCGGTCTGCTCGAGGGCGATATCGAGCGCTCCGTCGCCGTTCGCATCTCCGAGGCTCAACGAACGAATCTGTTCGGCATGATCGAGGTCGACTGGCATTTCGAAGTTGCCCGCGTAGACACCGCCTAATCCCAGCGACAGGTGCAAGCCGGTTCCATCTGGATCAGGTGTCAGGACATCGAGCATCCCATCGCCGTTCCAGTCGACCAGTTTGGCTCCCTGCGTGGCGACTTCATCGAAGAGTATTCGCAAGGAGAAGACCAGGTCTCCATTCACATCAGTACCGTTGGGCAGCAGCACCGATGCAGTGTCGTTAGGTGCCGGGATCAGCAGCAAGTCTCGCAGTGCATCTCCATCCAGGTTGCCAACGACAACGTCGATGGATGGTGCGTATCCTGTCACGGTTCCCGCCGATTCAAAATTACCACCACCAGTACCGGTCAGGATCAGAATCGATCCATCGCTCTGCTGCACGGCGGCCAGATCGATGATGTCATCTCCATCGAGATCGGTGGCGACGGCAGTACCCATCACTGCACCCGCATCGAGTTGAGTTTGCTGGATGAGCGGATCGCTCGAGGATCCCCACAGAACCGAGAGTCCTGCCGATCCGTTGGCGAGCAAGTCGGTGATTCCGTCTTGGTCGGCATGAGCCGCGCTGATCCGGGTCGATGGTGTGGCGAGATTGATCAGTACCGGGTCTTCGAGTGGGATGGCGATGCTGAAAGAACCTCTCAGCAGGTAGATCCTCTCGG
>Ga0310122_10000981_pt1 | contig 18273 bp, 22 predicted proteins | sample CB6_Bottom_1051__FD_203503 | JGI IMG/M metagenome (GOLD analysis project Ga0310122, IMG submission 203503) | Marine microbial communities from Western Arctic Ocean, Canada - CB6_Bottom_1051 | ecosystem: Environmental > Aquatic > Marine > Oceanic | place: Canada: Western Arctic Ocean | collected...
CCCTCCAGACTATTATTGTTCATTACTTGCCGGTCCACGTAATCGATGTATTCCAGTTGGCTGTCCAGAGTTATGTCCTGGATGTCAGTAATAAATTTAACCCAAATTCCCTAGTGTCAAAACATTTTGTATGGATTCCCGGTCCCTGCTTTTACTATTTGTAGTCCCTAACAAAACATTTAAATACCCATTTGTAGTGTTAATTTAAATATCTATAGGATCTTCTATTTAAGGGAAAGATACATCGAAGAAAACCGTAGGTTGTCTTAGATATGGCATTCATAACAAAGAAGAAAATTTCAGGCAAAGAATATTATTACTTACAAAAATCAATCAGAGAAGGCAATAAAGTAAAAAGCAAAATGGTTGCCTATCTTGGCAAGGATTTAAAGGAAGCTGAAAAAAAGGCAGAGCAGATTAAGAATCAATTAGATAAACCAAAAGAAATAAAACCTGCTTCTAAACAAAAATCAAAACCTGAACACAAAGAAATAACAATTGAAGAACTAGCAATGTTCTGTAAAAGAAAAGGTTTTGTCTATCCATCAGGAGAAATCTACGGAGGCCTTGCAGGATTCTGGGATTTCGGACATTTAGGAGTTGAATTAAATAATAATATCAAAAATCAGTGGTGGAATTATCATGTTCGGCAAAGAAATGATATAGTTGGAATTGATGGTAGTATAATAACAAATCCAAAAATATGGGAAGCAAGTGGTCATGTTTCTAGTTTTATGGAAATTGCAGTTACTTGTAAAAAATGCAAATATAAAACTAAAGTTGATAAACATGAACTTAAAGATGCTAAATGCGATAAATGTGGTTCTGACTATGAAAACAAAGGAGAATTCAATCCAATGTTTACTACTGATATTGGCCCAATAAAAGAAGAATCTGTAGAATCTTATTTAAGGCCTGAAACAGCCCAATTAATTTTTTCTAATTTTAAATATATTCAAGAAAATGCTAGATTGCAATTGCCATTTGGAATTGCTCAAATAGGAAAAGCTTTTAGAAATGAATTATCTCCAAGAGAATTTTTATTTAGAGCCAGAGAATTTGAACAAATGGAAATAGAATATTTTATTCCCCCTAAAACTCCTTGTCCTTACATGGAGGAAATTAAAGGAATTTTAATTTTAATTTATGACGAGAAAATGCAGCTTGCTGACAAAGATCCTAAATTGCTAGACCTCTATGATGCATGGAAGAAGAAAATCATTAAAACAGACTGGCATGCCTACTGGATAGCCAAAGAATATGAATGGTTCACTTCTCTAGGAGCAAACCCAATTAATTTTAGAACAAGACAACATACTTCAGATGAAAGGAGTCACTATTCATCAGATACCTGGGATTTAGAATATAATTTTCCAATGGGATGGAGAGAATTACAAGGTTTTGCCAATAGATCTGATTTCGATCTAAAACAACATCAAGAACATTCTAAAAAAGATCTAACTATTGACTATGAAGGTAAAAAAATATTACCTCATGTAGTTTGCGAACCAAGTTTAGGAGTTGGACGTACATTTCTAGTATTTCTATTAGACAGCTATTTCCATGATCCAATTAGAAACAACATAGTACTAAAACTAAATCCAAAACTATCTCCAATAAAAGCAGCTATCTTTCCAATTATTAAAAAACCTGAATACGAACAATTAGCAAAAGAAATTGTCAATGATCTAAATAAAGAATTTAATGTAGTCTATGACAAATCAGGATCAATTGGCCGTAGATATTCAAGAAATGATGAAATAGGAACTCCTTTTTGTATAACTATCGACGACAAATCTCCAAAACAAAAAGATGTAACCATTAGAGACAGAGACACTACAACTCAAATCAGAGTTAAAATCAAAGACCTAAAATCAACCATCCAAAAACTCATCAACCAAGAAATAAAATTCAAAGATGCTGGAAAGGCAGTTAAAACTAGGGTTAAATAAATCAAGCTTTCTGATAAAGTATTTCATTACATAAATGATTCCAAGACCTAAAATCATTACGCAGACTTCTTTTCAGATTTTTAATTCTAAACTTTAAAGCAGTCATAATTTCTTTCCTCATCTTTTCTTGTTTCATTAACTTATAATCTCTAATTGGTTTGTTAATCTCTCCTAATTTTTCATTTAATCTTTCTGCTAGCACCATAATCTTCCTCTGCAATTCTTCTTTTCCAAATGTTTTTTTAAGTAATTGCTTCTTGTCCTCCAACACAAGCCTTTTTCTCATCGCATATAGATTTGCCTTCCTCAATCCTTTAGCAAGACCCACTTTATGCAACATCCAAATAAATATCTTAGTTGGATCCCATTGGTACCAACGTACACCATTTCTATAATCTGAAGGAAAAACATGATGGTAGTTATGATAACCTTCTCCATGAGTCAAGATAGCAACAATAAAATTATTTACGGATGTATGCTCTCTGGAATATGGCTTCGCCCCCCAAGTATGAGCCAATGAATTCACAAACCAAGTAGTATGATTATTAATAAATAGCCTAACAAGAAAAATAAAAACAAAGGCACCAAAGTAATCTTGAAAAAGCCAGCCAAAAAATAAAACAGCAATAAGATTCGTAAAGATCAGCAAAGGAACATAATGATTATGTTGAAACATGACTAGTTTATTTTTCTGTAAATCCTTAACTACATTATACCTTGGTTCTTTTGTCCTAAATAGCCAAAAGATATGTGCATGCCAAAATCCGTGTTTTACAGAATATGGATCCTGTTCGGTATCTGAATGAGAATGATGGACCCTATGATAAGCTGACCACCTAAGAGCACTTGTTTGAGCACTCATCGTTCCAAAAAAAAGAAGAAACGCCTCTGGAATTTTATGCAAAGAGTAAGCTCTATGAGAATAAAATCTATGATACCCAGCAGTTATTGAAAGCCCGCAGATTATCATAAGCATGACAGTTGAAATAAGTAAACCAAAACTAGGTATTGTGGAAATAAGATATATTGGCAACAATACCAAGAGAAGTATATGGTATATTACAATAAATAACGTTACACTCCAGCTTATATCCTTAAAAGCCACCATAAAGCCATTTAATTGCATTATATATATAAATGTTTTTAAATAACTCAAACTTCAATAAATTATGACAGAAAACAAAGAAGACAAAGATAACAATAAAGATTGCATATTCTGTAAAATTATAAAAGGAGAAAAAGAAGCAACAAAAACCTACGAAGATGAAAATTTTATAGGAATTCTAGATATAAATCCGAGAGCAGAAGGCCATACTCTTATAATCCCAAAAAAACATTTTAGAAATTTATTAGACTTACCAACTACCTTGGGGAATGAATTACTAGATGCCATTAAAAAAGTTTCTTTAAAATTAATAGAAGAAGGAAAAGCAGAAGGAGTCAACGTATTAACAGCTAATGAACCTGCAGCACAGCAAGATGTCCTCCATACACATGTTCATATTATTCCAAGAAAAAAAGATGATGGATTAAAAATTGGTTAACTCCCTAACTTCTTATAACCCAACCAAATTAAAACAACAAGAACAATTCCAAGTATAATTACTCTAATCCAATTTGAAAAATTATCCCAGTAGCTTACAGTACCCACAAAAGTTAAAATAACTCCTCCCACCAATAATCCAAATGAGACACTTGGTAGAGCAAGGGCGATACCAATCCCAATAGCAATCAAACCAGCAGGAACTGCAACAAGAAAAATAACAAGATTATTTTTTTCCTCTGCCTTATCATATTCCTTCTGACATTGATAATTATAATCACAATACCCATTTCTCCATTTAGCTCCCTCTTCTGCTTCACATGAAGTTTGATTAATTATCTCTCCAGGCCTCTCAAAATCCCTAGCAAACTTAGGGCCCTTAACTTCTCCACAATAATCATCCCATTCAGGACCAGGATAAACAGATTCTTTTAAATAAATTACAAAACTTATCAATACTATTGCAATAACAATACTTAGAATAAATGCTTTTCCTTTTTTTACAGTGAATAACTTACTCATCTTACTATCAGATTTCTTCTGTTTATAAAATTATTGATAAAACCAACTTACAATACCTCTGCGTTTATTTCCATAATAAAAATTTCCTTTTGGTTAAGTTCTTGCCTTATCATTTCCTTATATGAACTAATCCATTTTTTATTGTCGAAAGTATCTTCTATAAATAGTTCCAATAAGAAATGTTCCTCTTTATATTTTAATCCATCACCATCTTTCCAAAATCCTTGTATCACAGGTAAATGGGAATAGGGATCTAGAGAATAAGCACCAAATCTTTCCTCAATCTGTTTTGCAATTTTTTGAATTACTCTCATAGATATTTTAGTTTTATCGTTGTAAGTTTTTGGGATAAAAATTCTATAAAGTTTCATCCTATTCCAATATTTCAGGCTTTATCCCAGCATCCTTAATTCTTTCTAAAACCTCTTCTGGGTGTTCAATTATATTAAATCTATTCTCAGATAGTCCCATAAATTTTCCATTATTAGCTAAAATTTCAAAAACCCGTTCTTCATCTTCAGACCTAACTTTTATAACTACCATTTATTTGACATCACCTTTTTATTAACAAGTATTTACATTTTAAATATTATTCGGTTCTAAAATATATTTGTTCCATTTATAAAACTATTTAATGGCTCTGGGGAGAATTGAACTCCCGATCTCGTCCTCATGAGAGACGCGCTTTACCACTAAGCTACAGAGCCAAACTTACAAAAAAACAATCATTTAAAAAACTATTGATAAAGATTTTTAAACCCATCTGACTATTGTTTATCATGGCAAATGAGGGAGTAAATGAAACTGATATTCTAGAACAAATCTTAAACGAAACAGGATTAGAAGACCTCATCCAAGCCCTTCCTATAGATATTTATATACCAATAAAAACATTAATATTGATTCTAAAAACCATAGGAATTGTATTTCTTATTTATCTGATATTTTTATTAATCAGTACAATCATGGCCATCAAAAAAAATATAAGAATTAAACATATTTATAAAAAAGTTGATGAAATAGATAAGAAATTAGATAAATTAGTAAAAGAAGAAGAAACTAAAGAACATAAACCTGAAAAACACAAGGAAAAAACAAAGAAAAAATAATCTTACTTTCTCAAAATTTTAACCCCTTATCAACTTAATCTCAATAGCAGAAACGAAAATCCTTCTACCTTCTTTATTCTCAAACTGCTCACTTGTAATATTAATATTGTCTACCCTGATATTTTCATCTTTCAAGAAAGTTCTTCTAGAAACTTCAGCAACATCAACAGCTTTAGAAATAAACTTCCCTCTAGCACTTACTATAACTTCATCCTGCCCTTTATTCTGAAATTGCATAATAACTCCCGTAACGTAATTCATAAAAGGCTTTATTCCAACAAAAATAATATTATCTTTCTCTTCATCTTTTTTAATATTTTCCTTCACTTTTTCATTAGTATCATCCAAATCTGGAGGACTAATCTTCTCTTCTTCCAGAGACTCACCATTCTTATCTTGTTTAAGATTATCAGTATCTTTCTCACTTTTAGAAATATTAATTTCTTTCTTACTCTCTTCCTCTTGTTTAGAATTAATAATATCAAAAGAATCTATTGATTCTTTGGAGCCAGAAATATCTGATTTCTGAGCGTTTTCTTCTATTGGTTGTTCTTGTTTTTCTTCTATCTTCTCTTCTGCTTGTTCTTCTGTTTGTTCTTCTATTTTCTCTTCTGTTTTCTCTGCCATTTTACTATAAACTCTATTTACTATTTGCTCTCTGTCTTCTTTTTTCTAGTTATATAACCAGCAACTTGGTTCCTTATTTTTTTACCAGGCATTAATCCCTCAATGACTTTCTTATTTTCTTCAAAACTTTCAGTAAATTTATTCTCTTCATTAAGTAAACTTCTTCCTGTTCTTTTAATCAATTTTGACTTTATTCTTCCCATGTAATTACTCTTCACTAAAGGTTTTTAAATCTATTGATAAAAAACATTTAAATTTTTAAAGATTGTTGTTATTTACTATATTATTCTCTTAGCCTTCAATATAGAACTATATTCTTTCAAAAATTCATTGCCTTTCTTACTTATATCTTTTGTATAGAGCATAAATGCTGGAATAGGAATAGATTGAGCATTACTTAATAGCTTTTTCAAATCAGATTCCGAAATTGTTTTTTTATCCTTAGCTTGTGTCAAAAAATCTATCTGACCAAGTTCTGATCTAACCCTAACAATACAATTATACTCTTTTACCTTGTAATCTTTTTCTTCAATAATCTGCAAATTATTTTGATTGAGAAAACTTATTACTTTCATAACAAACTCAGATTTAGCTTTTTTCTTCTTTGGTCTTTTACTTATTACAACGGGATTTTTAAAACCACTAACTATCTTATCCTTATTGGTAACTATAACTACCTCTTTCTTACTCTCACTTTTTCCTTTTTTCTTAGTTTTCCCTTTTAATAATTCCTCTGCCTCTACTTCAGGAACTAAAATATATCTCCAATAAATCTCATCATCTATTTTAAATCCAACTGCAAAATCTCTAATAGACCTCAAGGCAACACGTACAGCGGGCTCTTGTTCAGAATCCTTCAAAACTTTTTTCTTTTTTAGCATAAGAAAAGTTTCTGCTTCTTTTGGATGCATATATTTATGAGAATCTTCTAGTTTTTCTTCCTGTCCTTCTAAAAAATATAAAGGACTACCTCCAACTTTTAAATGACTAATTTTAACCCTCTTTAAACCGGCTAACTCAGATAAAAAAGCTGAAATAAATAAACTGCTCATTCCTAATTCTTTAGACATATTAATAGGTAAACTTGGACCTTTCTCTCCTAATAATCTAACTATTTTCTCATGAGTATCATTTGCTTCCATGATAAATTCATTAACAGAAACTTAATAAGGTTTATTATATAGCAGATGACTCAATAGATTAGATAAGTTGTCATTTGCTATATTTGAAAAACATAGTATATGTTTTTCATTATTATCCTCTAACAATTATAAAACTCACATACACCAAATAAAACGAAAGCAAAACTATTGCTTTTCTCTTTGTAATTTGATATTTTTTACCTGCAAATGCTAATACGAAGAAAATTAAAGATGCTAGTAATAAGAAAAGTATATCCATATAAACTATTGCTGGAAAATTTATTGGTTTAAGAAAGCTTACAAAGCCCAAAACCCACAATATATTAAAAATATTACTCCCTATTATATTACCAATAGCCATTTTTCTTTTCTTTTTTCTTAAAGCTTCTATTGAAGTTATTAATTCTGGAAGGGAAGTTCCAATTGCAATTACTGTCGCAGATATCAAAAAATCACTTATATTTAAATTTTGAGAAATTGCTAAAACCCCATCTACAGCTAATTTTCCTCCAATAAATAATGAAATAGAACCAGCTATAATCATAAAAATAATCTTTAAAGGGAGCTGACGATTCAATTTTTCAAAAGAAAATTCATGTCTCAAAGAATACTTAAGTCTAATGTAATAAAAAACAAAAAAAACTATAAGAAAAATCAGGCCAATTGACCTATCTATTCTTCCCAAAAAAATTGCAATAGCCAATAAAGCAAAAGTAATTAATATGGAAAAAAACAAATCTTTGTTTATTTTTTTTGAAAATTTGATTGGAAAAAACAAACCAACTATTCCTAAAATTAATAAAATATTAGATATATTACTCCCAATAATATTTCCAAGTACAATTTCCCCAGAATCTTCTGCTAAAGCCACAAAACTAACTACTAATTCAGGTAATGAAGTTCCAAAAGCCACTATAGTCATTCCAATTAAAAAACTAGGCATCCCAAGTTTTTTACCTAAAGAAGAACCACCACTAATCAGCCAATCAGCACCTTTTATTAAAAGAATCACTCCTGCAATCAACATCACATATTCAATAAGCATTTTTACCCTCTTTTACACTTTTAACAATAAAGGAAGTTATTTAAAGTTTTTTTATCTAAATTTCCTATGAAAGAGATTAATTTTAAACAAATAGAAAAGAAGTGGCAAAAGAAATGGGAAAAGGATAAAATATTTCAAGTAAGTGAAAAATCTAAAAAACCAAAATATTATGTTCTGGAACAGTTTCCATACCCTTCAGGTTCTGGATTACATGTAGGACACTCATTTATCTACACGATTGGAGATATTTATGCTAGACTTAAGAGGATGCAAGGCTTCAACGTATTGTATCCTATGGGTTTTGATTCCTTCGGACTGCCAGCAGAAAACGCTGCCATCAAGGCTAAAAGTCACCCAAAAAAATTCACTGAAGATGCAATAAAAAATTTCAGAAAAGAAATGGGGCTTTTTGGCTATAGTTATGACTGGAGTAGAATTATTGAAACTCATAAACCAGAATATTATAAATGGGATCAATGGATCTTCCTTAAAATGTTTGAAAAAGGACTGGCCTATAGAAAGAGGGCATCTGTAAACTGGTGTTCTAAGTGCAACACAGTTCTATCAAATGAACAAGTTCACAACGGAAACTGCTGGATTCATGATAACCAAAAAGTTAAAATTAAACAACTAAATCAGTGGTTTTTTAAAATAACCAAATATGCTGACGAACTTCTTAAAGAGTTAGAAAAATCAAATTGGCCTGAATTCATAAAAACTGCTCAAAAAAACTGGATTGGCAAAAGTCATGGAACAGAAATAATATTTAAAATTAACAAGGAAAGTTGGCCCGTATTCACAACTAGGCCGGATACTCTTTTTGGAGTTACTTTTATGGTCATATCATCTCAACACCCTGATCTAATGAGTCTTGTAACTCCCAAAAATAAAGGAAAGGTTGAAAGATTTTTAAAAAAACTGAACAGCACGAGTGAAGAAGACCTTGCCAAATTAGAAAAAGAAGGAGTATTCACAGGAAGTTATGCTATTAATCCAATAAATAATGAAAAAATACCCGTATGGGTGGGTAACTTTGTTCTAGTAGATTATGGATCTGGAATGATAATGGCAGTTCCTGCCCATGATCAAAGAGACTTTGAATTTGCAAAAAAATATAAAATGCCCATTAAACCAGTTATTAAACCAAAAGACAAAGCCATTAACAAAAACATGACCGAAGCATATATTGGCCCTGGCCACCTTAGAAATTCAGAAGGTTTTGATGGACTCTACTATGAAGAGGCCATGAATCACATTACAATTGCACTAAAAGAAAAAAAATTAGGAAAAAAGACAATAAACTACAAATTAAAAGACTGGCTTATCTCAAGACAAAGATTCTGGGGGACCCCAATTCCAATTATTTATTGTAGTAAATGTGGAACAGTTCCAGTGTCAGAATCTGACCTTCCCGTAAAACTACCAGATAAAATCAAGTTTAGTAGCAGAAAAAACCCACTAACTACCAATAAAAAATTCCTAAAAACAAAATGCCCAATCTGCAACTTACCATCCAAAAGAGAAACAGACACAATGGATACTTTTGTAAACTCCTCCTGGTATTTCTTAAGATATACAGATAATAAAAACAATAAAGAAATATTTGACAAAAAGAAAGCTGATTATTGGATGCCTATTGATATTTATATTGGGGGCAGAGAACATGCAACAATGCATGATATCTATTTTAGATTTTATACAAAATTTCTAAGGGACCTTGGATTATTAAAAATTGATGAACCTGCTAAACAGCTCTTCAATCAGGGATTTATCTTAGGAGAAGATGGAAATAAAATGTCAAAATCCAAGAATAATGTTGTTTTGTTAGGTGAGGCGGCAAAGAAATATGGAGTTGATGCTACCAGATTCTTTCTAGTCTCTGTAGCTAATCCAAGTAGTGATTATTACTGGAGTGATAGCGGAGCTAATAGCAGCACCAAACTAATTAAGAAAGTCTTCAAATTTTTCTCAAAGATGAAACCTAGCAAATCTTCAAAAAGACTAGAAAGCAAACTAAACCAAGCAATTAAACAGATTACAGAAAACCTTGAAAATTTTAAATATAATCTAGCTACCATCAAATTAAGAGAACTTCTAGATGTATTCATAGAAGAGCCAGCTAGCAAAAAAGATGTAGAATCGTTTATCAAACTTCTAAGTCCTATCTGTCCACACATCTCTGAAGAATTATGGGAACTTATTGGCAATAAGCCTTTTATCTCATTACAACCATGGCCAAAGGCCAATAAATCAAAGATAGACCCTAAACTAGAAGAACAAGAACAAACAGAAGAAAATATTATATCTGATATTAATAATATATTAAATCTTATCAAAGACAAAAATGATGCTAAAAATATTTATATCTATGTTCTTCCAAATGAATTAAAAAACTATAATGAAACTTACCTCTCAGAAAAAATAGGAAAACAAGTCAAAGTCTTTGCAGTAAATGACAAAAACAAACACGATCCTGAAAATAAAAGCAAGAAAGCTAAACCCAATAAGCCAGGAATTTATATTGAGTAAATACCTTTAAATAATTCTCTTGACTATATACATCACGCAATACACAGGAACAGCAGTAGAAAACATAGCATTAATCTTAATAATAGTAAGTCTAATCAAACTAATAGTTATTACAATAAAACCAACGGCTTGGTTAAATGGTGTTGTAAAAAAGATGTACAAACCATCTAAAGTTACCCCTTACATCTTTCTGATCTTAGCAATAATTGTTTTATACTACCTAACCCAAGGCGGACTTACAATAATACAAATCCTAGCTGTAATGTTATTTACAGGTCTTATTATAGGAGCAGGATTTTCAATATATTCTGAAGAAATGTTAAAACTTGCAGACAAGGTTTACAAACAAGGAAATATAATGAGAAATTATTGGCACATATCACTTATCTGGCTCTTCCTGCTTCTTTGGGGACTTAAAGAACTTTTCTTTTAATAATCCCAAAATAAAAACATCATTAACCCTTAAACCAAACTAGCTAAAATCTCTCTCGATAACTCTAACACACTCATCTAATAACAACTATCAGTTAATTCCTTAGGTAATCTAATCCCTAAATCTATCTCTGCGTTTCTTTTCAACAATAAAGTCGCAATCAGGACTACTGCATTGCCATTTCTCAAAAACATCTTCTTTAAATGAAAAAGGCAATAAATATCCTTCATTACACTTCGCACATTTTGGAAATATACAATTATCTTCCGCCATTTTTTAAACCCTCCATTATATTTATTTAATATTATCAATAACCATTTTTAAATATTATCCTATTTCAAAACAGCCTTAATCCTCCTCACTCCAGCCGAAGATGACTCTTCTTTAACAATTATAAATTTACCTAATTCCCCAGTATTTTTAACATGAGGCCCCGTGCAAATCTCTTTGGAAAACAGTCCTTTACCTTTTCCAACGTTATAAACGCTTACTTTACTTCCATACTTTTCTCCAAAAAATCCTAAAGCTCCAGATTTTTTAGCTTCTGCAGGACTCATTTCCCCACTACTAACATCCAATTTTCTACTAATTACATTATTAACTATCCTCTCAACTTTCTTTATTTCATTATCAGTAAGTTTCCTATCAAATGAAAAATCAAATCTTAATCTTTCTGGGTTTATATTAGAACCTTTTTGCTGAACAGAAGATCCTAAAACTTCTCTTAAGGCAGTATGCAATAAATGGGTAGCAGTGTGAAGCTTTGTACTCTCCTTACCTTCATCAGCCAAACCACTTGCAAATTTACCACGAGCAGCAGTTCTGCTTAATTTCTGATGCTTCTTATTTTCTTTTTCAAAGCCTTTCTCATCAACTTTAACTTTCTTTTCTTTAGCTAACTCCTTAGTCATCTCAATTGGAAATCCATAACTCTGATATAACAAAAATGCCTCTTTTGCATCAATCCTTTTATCTTTAATCATTTTATCAAAAGTTTTCATGCCTTTTTCCAAAGTTTTCAAGAACTTTTCTTCTTCTCTTTCTAATTCTTCTAAAATTTTCTTTTTATTAGTTTTCAAATATTTATAGTCATCATAAATATCAAAAATAGGTTCTGCAACAGGAACAATAAAATTACTCAAACCTAATTTCCTGCCATATCTAACAGCCCTTCTAATCAATCTTCTCAAAACATAACCTTGTTCTACATTGCCAGGGAAAACTCCATCTCCAACAAGAAAGACACTTGCTTTAACATGATCGGCAACTATTCTCATCGCTTTCTCATTTCCTTTATAAGACTTACCACTTATTTTCTCAATAACTTTAATAATTGGAAGAAAACTATCTGACATATAATCATCATCTAATCCACTTAATATGGTAACAGTTCTTTCAACCCCCATTCCAGTATCAATATTTTTTTGCTTAGCAGGTTTATACTTACCTTTTTCCTTATTATATTCCATCAATACATCATTCCAGATTTCAACCCAGTTTTTATTATTGGAATCAAAAATTTTTGGAACTTTTGTTTTTGCCTTCCAATAAAATATTTCTGTATCGGGGCCGCAAGGCCCAGTATTACCAACAGGCCCCCACCAATTTTCCTTCCTCCTCAAAAAAGCTATCCTTTCATTAGGAATTCCTAAATCCAACCATATTTTAGCAGATTCATTATCTCTCTTAACATCTTTGTCCCCTTTAAAACAACTAACAGCTAATTTTTCTTTATCAATTCCTAAAACTTTAGTCAAAAATTCAAAACTATACTCTAAAGCTTCCTTTTTCCAATAATCTCCCAAACTCCAGTTTCCAAGCATTTCAAAAAAAGTATGATGAGTTTCATTTCCAACTTCATCAATATCTTGAGTCCTAATGCATCTTTGAACATTAACTAGATTTTTACCCGAAGGATGCTTCTGCCCTGACAGATAAGGAACTAAAGGGTGCATCCCAGCCGTTGTAAATAAAACCGTTGAATCTTCTTTAGGAACAAGGCTAGCATTTGTAATTTCCTTATGTCCTTTCGACTTAAAAAATTCAATATATTTCTTAATTAATTGTTTTCTATTCATGCTTATCTCCTAAGCATGAATGCTTGAAAATTTTAATTTTCATTGTATTCATAATAGTAAGAAAGAATAAGTCTTTAAAAAATTTAGTATCTAACTCAACCTAGCCAACTTTCTCTTAATATCTTCAAGTTCTCCCTGAATGCCTCTTTCAGCAGATTTTTCAACTATTTTTTTCCGCCTTTTAATTTTTACAGTTTTCTGCCCTTCAGTAGGAAGATAAGAATAGATTGAATTTATCTTTGTTTTTAAAGATTTTAATCTAACTCTTAACCCACTCTTTAATGTAAGCTCTTTTTTCCTCAATAATTTATAAGTTCTTATTTTCTTTAAAATATGTAAAAGGTTAATTTCAGAAGTTAAAAGTTGCTTCTTTGCAGATAAAGCTTGTTCATAATCTAATCTCACATGTCTAGTCTCAACCATTTTAAAACTAATCCATTTTTTTAAATACACTATTATCAATAGCCTCTATTCTTGATTTTAAAATTTGGACTTCCCTCTCCCATTCTTCTAATTCTTTCCCTTCTTTCTCTTTAATCTGCTTTATTTTATCCAAGAATTCCTCAATTTCACCAATTCCATCTTTTATTTCTTCAAATGCTTCTAATCCGGCTTTGAATTTATCTAATCTTACATAAATAGGTTCAAGCTTCTTAATCTTAGAAGGTATGGCAACTGGTTTCATCTCAGTCATCTCAACAGTTTTAGGCAAGCCTTCTACAACTCTTGCTGGTTCTGCAATTATAGGTTCTGGTTTAGATACAGCCATAGGCAGAGGTTGAAAATTTGATTTTAACATTTCTCCAGAAACAGGTTTTTCCACTTCATATTTTATTGCTTTTTCAGCAGGATGAGGATCAACAGCAAAAGGCAAACTACTAATTCTTAAATCAGGCAAATTTTCCTTACCAGGGGGCGGTGGCAACTCCGGCAATCTTTCTGCTCCAGGTAAATTAGGTAACGTTACTTTCTTCTCTTCTTTTTTAAACCAAGCCATTCTCTCCTCTTTTTTTTATATTAAATTTAACACTTACTAATTTAAAAACCTTTGGGAGAAAATAAAGTTATATAACAGAAAGATATTAAAAGCTTCATTATTTCGTTATTCTACACTTACTAATTTTTAAAATGCCTGAGAAAAAACCTACAATTAAAATACCGAAAGAAAAATCTAAAAAACTAACCAAAACTGACAAAAAGAAAAAACAAATTAAACTTCTAAAAATAGTTATAGAAGATTTAGTTGGCAAACATTCAGTTGAAATAATAGATCTTCTAGCAGGGAAAAAAGATGTTAATGAATTCACAATAGCTAAAAATTTAGGACTAACTATCAATCAAACTAGAAACATTCTGTATAAATTATCAGATTATAGTTTAGTTTCATTCATTAGAAAAAAAGACAAGAGAAAAGGATGGTATATTTATTTTTGGACACTAAATACTTATCAGACTCTTAATTTATTAGAAACCAATCTAAAAAAGAAATTAGGAATATTAGAATCTCAATCAAAAAATAGAAAAGAAGGCAGACATTATGTTTGCAATACTTGCTCGATAGAAGTCAGTGAAGAAACTGCATTATTAAATAATTTTACCTGTCCAGAATGTTACGAAGTTTACGAGCTATCTGACGATTCTGAAATTGTGAAAGACATGGCTAAAAAAATTTCTAAAATAAAAAAAGAATTAGAAATAGTGGGTGCCGAAAGAGAAAAAGAAGGAGAAAAACTTGCTAAAGAACAGGCTAAAAAAATAAAAAAGGCAGAGGCTGAAAGAAAAGCTAAAAGAGCTGCAGCAAGAAAAATTAGAATGGATGAAAAAAAACTAGCTGAAAAGAAAGCTGGCAAAAAACCAAAAACTATAAAGAAAAAGCCAGTTAAAAAGAAAGTTAAAAAATCTACAAAGAAAGCTACCAAGAAAACAAAAGTTATAAAGAAAAAACCTATTAAAAAGAAAGCTATCAAAACTATGAAAAAGAAAACTAAAAAATAAGTCTCAATAAAATGGAAAAATGGTTCGAAGATAAATTAGAGAAAAAAAATCTTAGAAAATATACAAAAAGAAGGCTTAGCAAAAATAGAGCAAGGCTTTCTAGGATTTCAAGAAAATTTAGTGTTACAAACTGGCTAATTATTGTTAATGTTATAGTTTTTTTCTTCCTGCATTTATCAGCAGGCCTTAAAACTATAACCCAAGAAGAAATTTTATCTAATTTTGCTTTACAAGCAAATGCTCTTTTCTCAGGGGCCTATTGGACTTTATTAACCAGTATGTTCACCCACTTTCTATTAACTCACTTAATATTTAATGTTATATCTTTATTTTTCATTGGAAATCTTTTAGAAAAAATTATTGGAAGAAAAAAATATCTTTGGTTTTATTTACTATCTGGACTTTTCGCAGGAATTTTTGCAGCCGTCTTATCTTTTTATTTTGGAAGGACAGAATTAGGAGCAAAGGTTTTCATAGACCCTACTATGTATTCTGTAGGAGCTTCCGGAGCCATATTTGGTATTGCAGGACTTCTAGCTATTTTAACTCCTAAATTAAGAGTTTACCTTATTGCAGGCCCTGTTTTTGCTTTTATTTCTCTAGCTGTTCTCGCATCAATTTTTCCAGAATCTTCATTTCTACCACTAATAACTCTTTTAATATACTTCTATGTTTTTTATTCAATCTTTGCAATTTTCTCCCCTAATGCTAAAACAAGAAAAATTGCAATGCCAATAGGAATGCCTTTCTGGGTTCTTCCAATTATTGCAATAGTCCCTTTAGTAATAGTTGGTTTATTAGTTCCTGGTGGACTTCCAATTGGAAACACTGCACACCTAGGAGGATTAATAGCAGGTTTAGCTTATGGAGTTTATCTAAAACACAAATATAAAAAGAAAACAACACTTATCAGGAATTATTTTCAATAATGACTGATCTTATTCTCTTTATAGGAATTATTTTCAATAATAAGTTTAAAAACACCTTCCTCCTTTTACTTCCATGAAAGAGCCAATTAAAAAATCAAACTTTATCTACGAAAATTTCCTTGTTAGTTTAAAAGATTTAAAAAAAATAAAAAATTATTTCTGGTTTTCATTTTTTCTTTTTTTCCTAATTACTTTTATTGGATTTTTATTTCCAATCTTTTATGCAAAAGAGATTCTTGCGCTCATAAAAGAACTAATTCAACAAACAGAAGGACTCGGCCCTCTTGAATTAATCAGATTCATAATGGCTAATAATATAAAAAGCTCCTTTTTTGCAATGTTTCTTGGAATTTTACTTGGCATCTTCCCGTTGGCAGTTATTGTAATTAATGCTTATGTTTTAGGTTTTGTAGCTAATATAGTTATTGAAGCTCAAGGTTTTTTAATTTTATGGAGATTACTTCCCCATGGAATTTTTGAAATTCCTGCCATTTTAATTAGTGCCGCCTTAGGATTAAGAATTGGAATTGGGATAATGAAAGATTGTATTAAAGATTATAATAAAAAGATTTCCAACTTAAATTTAATATTATTAATGATTTTATCACTATTATTCTTTCCTATTGCTTTCTTAATTTATATGGTTTTTACATTTTCAAAAAAATATTTAAGAAAAAAGTTTTACAAAAATATATTTCTTTCATTAAGAATTTTCGTCTTCATAGTAATTCCTTTACTAGTTATCGCTGGAATTATTGAAGGGTTTTTAATTACGTTAATTTGATAAATAAAAAATCCTTTTCTAAAATCCTCTTCTTTTCTTACTCTTTCAAATCACTTAGTCCTAACATTAAGAACAGTAATCCAATCATAATTACAAACCAAACCACTCCTCCTTTAAGAAATTCCCATGAGGCATCTCCAAAGTTCCAAAATCCCCAACTATAAGAGTAACCCCAAACTAAAACTGCGGCAACAATAAGGATAAGCCCTAATAATATCTCTGTCCATTTATTCATAGTATTTTTATAAAAAGACTATTTATAAAGATTTATATGGTTTTTTGTATCAGTTATATTAAATAGGTTTCATACCTTAGTTACATTTAAATATATACTATTAATTTTAACTTATTAGTGGAATCAAAATGCTTACCAAAAAACAAATAGATGAGATAAGAGAACACTTAGAAAAAGCTCAAAATCCCTTGTTTTTCTACGATAATGACAATGATGGATTAACCAGCTTTCTCCTTCTCAGAAGATTTATTGGAAGAGGAAAAGGAGTTGCAATTAAATCTTATCCCAGTCTAAATGAATCTTATTATAGAAAAATCGAGGAATTAAAACCCGATTACATCTTCATACTAGACAAACCAGTTGTGTCATCAGAATTCCTCAAAAAAGCCAAAGCGGACAACTTACCAGTAGTTTGGATAGACCATCACCAAGTCAAGATAAAAAAATCAGACTTAAAGGGAATTAATTACTACAATCCACTATTAAACAAAGATAAAAAAAGTGAACCAGTTTCCTATCTTTCCTACAAAATCACAAACAAAAAAGAAGATATCTGGATAGCCATAATAGGATGCATAAGTGACTATTTCATGCCCGAATTTTATCCTGAATTCTCAGAAAAATATCCTGAACTAGCAAAGAAAAACCCAACATCACCATTTGATGTATTATACAAATCAGAAATTGGAAAAATAGCAAGAATGCTAGACTTCTCAATAAAGGATAAAACAACAAATGTTGTCAACATGCAAAGATTCATGATTCAAGCTAAAAGCCCATATGATATCCTAGAAGAAAACTCAAAAACAAAACAAATCCACAAAAGATACAAAGAAATAAATACAAAATATCAGGCACTATTAAAAAAAGCAAGAACCAACCAATATAACCAGCTCGTCTACTTCAGATATGGAGGAGATATGAGTCTAAGTTATAATCTAGCAAATCAGCTAAGTTATGAATTTCCAGATAAATTTATTATTGTAGTTTATGCCCAAGATGATCTTGCCAAAATATCATCAAGAGGGAAAAATATAAGAGACATAACTCTCAAGGCAATTAAAGATATCCCAGATGCAACAGGTGGAGGCCATAGGGATGCAACAGGGGCCAAAATACCCATAGCATATTTACCAAAATTCAAAGAAAAAATAGATGAGTTAATTAAAAAACAATAATTAATAATCTCTAGCCACATAAACAACATTCTTCGCTTTCTTCTTGCAAACTACACAATTACCATTAGCTTTCTCTTTTTTCAAATTAGAACCTCTCACTTTTGCCCCAACATCCTTTTCAACAACTACAGCACATTTCTCTCCTTCATCATCAATAGAACAAAATCCACAT
>Ga0310122_10000983_pt1 | contig 18266 bp, 16 predicted proteins | sample CB6_Bottom_1051__FD_203503 | JGI IMG/M metagenome (GOLD analysis project Ga0310122, IMG submission 203503) | Marine microbial communities from Western Arctic Ocean, Canada - CB6_Bottom_1051 | ecosystem: Environmental > Aquatic > Marine > Oceanic | place: Canada: Western Arctic Ocean | collected...
GAGGCCCGACCTTCTCGCCTTGGAATGTTTTCGTCTCAAGCAATTGCGCTCACTCCGGGCTGTCGTGCTGAACCAACACCTCCGCTTGGCAGTCACGGAACCGAAACCCTCCATCGACCGGCAGCACGACGCCGGTGATGTAGTCGGCGCTGTCGGAGCAAAGGAACGCGGCGGCTTGGCCAATTTCGTCCGCTTGGCCAAGGCGGCCCCACGGCAATTCTTTGCCCCCTTCGGACATGATTTCCGCAGGGTACTGTTCGTGTTCACCGGGGGTATCGATCCAGCCCGGGGCAATGACGTTGACGTTGATCCGGTGCGGCATCAACTCGACGGCCATCGTGCGGGCCAAGTGGTTGAGACCGGCCTTGGCCGCGTTGTAAGCGACCGCACGGGCCAACGGCATTTCACCGTGCACGCTCGAAATGAAAACAATTTTCCCGCCGCTGCCCCGCTCGGCCATGTGCCGGGCAACGAGTTGGCCCATGTGAAATCCGCCGCCGAGCGTGCCCTGCAATGTCTTGTCAAAAACCTCCGGGTCGTAATCCAAAAAATCAGCACGCTCACTATAGGCGGGATTGCTGACTAGAATGTCGATGCGCCCGACCGCCTCGAGCGCAGCGGCAACCAATCGCTCGCAGCCGTCTCGCGAAAAGACATTGGCCTCGATAGGCGTGCACTGCCGGCCAAGATCGCGGATCTCCCCTGCGGTCGATTCCAAGTCCGGGCTGCCGGGACGGTCGTTCAGCAAAACATCCGCACCGGCGCGAGCCAGTTCCAACGCGCAACCCCTGCCGATACCACGACCCGCTCCGGTCACCAGAGCAATTTTGCCGCTTAAATCCATCATTCAATCAAGCTCGTCAAACTGTTGTTTTTTATCAACCAACTCCTCCGACCATCCGCCTAATTCACTGCTGTTGACGAGTAACTGAGCGCCTTGCCGGTGGCGCTTCTGCATTTCGTCCACCCCCATGGTCGGGCCGCCGAATGCTTTGCCGTGTTTCCTGCAGGCGGTGGCGACGATTTCCCATGCTTCATCAATCGTCATCTCGCCGCTTTGGCGCAATCGCAGACCAAGGTCGCCCGGGCCGACAAAAAGAATGTCCACGCCCTCCAACGCTGCGATCGCCTCGGCGTTATGCACCGCCTCGGGCGTTTCGATTTGCACAGCGAGAAATGTTTCGCGATTGGCCCACGCAACATATTCGTCTGGGTCATGAATGAGAAAATCCGCATCCAAGCTGGCGTTGTCCAGACCACGGTCACCAATGGGCGGAAACTTGACGGCATCGACAAGCATTCGCGCCTTCTCCGGTGTGGATACGTGCGGGATCAAAATGCCGGCGGCGCCATCCTCGAGACAGCGATAAAGCCCGGTCTTCTCCAGTGTCGGCGGACGCAGCATGATGTCGATGTCGTACAGGTGCGAGAATGCCAACAGCGCTTGGATTTCCCGAATCGTCATCGCGCGATGCTCGAGGTCGAGCCAGATGCAGTCGTAACCGGCCCGTGCCGCATGACACACGTAAGCCGGGATGTAATGCCCGAGACAGCAGGTGCGAATGGGTTCGTTGTTTCGGATGCGGGCGAGGGTTTTGCTTTTTCTCATGCGCGGGGAATGTGCGTCTTTTAGCGCGCCAACACCAGCAGGGATTGCGCGGCGCGGATACGAACATCGAGCGTTTCATCTTCGAGCAACTCGATGAGTTGCGGTTTCACCGAAGTCATCCGGGCGTCCCCCGAAAAGACAGCGGCAAAAACACGGATGCTCGGATTGTCTGACTCAAGGTTTCGCGTAAGCGCCATCTGCCCTTCACGATCACCCAGCGCAGCCAATGCGTGTTGCAGGTACGCCTTGGCCATGGGCTCCGGGACATCGGCCAAGCGGGAACGGATCAGGCTGCGATCTGCCTTCCCGCCGACACGGCCCAGCACCCAGGCGACGATGGTGAATACTTTTGGGTCTTTGGCTCGCCTCATTTTTTTCCGCAGAAACGCCAGCGCCCCGGCGTCGCCCGCTTGGCCAAGCGCCGCTGCCGCCATCAGTTGCAGGTTGGCGTTCTTCGACTGGGCAAACGCAGCCCGAATGGGCTTGGCCTTGGCCGCGCCGCCGACTTTGTAAAGGCTTTCCGCTGCGTGAACGTGGCCGTAGTCATCCTCTCCTCGAAGTATGTCGAGCATGACTTCGCGCTTTTTTGTGTCGCCAGCACGGACCAACTCACGGGCCAAGCCGCAACGGCGTTGGTCATCCTTTTCGGCATTCAACCGCGAAGCCAAGCGCTCCCGCACCTCGGCGCCGTAACCGCCCAAGGTCAAGCCTTCCGCCGCGTGCATGGACGGCCAAAACTCGTCCGACACAAACCCTGCCCTCAGCACCTCAAGGCAGCGCGCCTTTGTAGGCGCATCAAGTTCCATCCGTTCATCTGCATGCAAAGTGAACGATGCCAGAAACAAAAACGAAACAACGATCCAATTTAACTTCATGAGTTTACTTTTCTTGGGAACAATTTGCAGGCCACCAATCCCACCGCAACACCGACGACCAAGGCAGCCGGGGAGATCCATTGAAAACTTATCGGGTCGATCAACTTTCCGCTTGGCCCGGGGATTTGCCCAAATAACTGTCCGCCAAAAGCGATCGAAACCGCAACCGTAACGCTGGCGATCACCCCAATCCAAACGCCCCGCGCGTTGGCGAAGGGCACAAACAGGGCGAAGAAAAACAGCAGAAAAATTGGAACAGTCAACAGGTTGACGGTCTTGTTGGTGACCGCCAAAAAGGTGCCGGGGATTTGGCCAACCGCTGAACTCAAGGCCAAGACGACGAGGCCAATCGCCACGGCCATCGCGCGGGCGAAGCGGATGTGTTTTTCATCGGTCTCCGGTTTGCGGCCGAAGCGTTCGAGGAAATCGCTCATCACCACTGCGGTGATGGAGTTGACGCCAGAGTCGATGCTGGACATCGCCGCAGCAAATAATCCAGAAACAACCAAACCCGTGACCACGGGAGGCAAGTGGTGCGCGATAAAGTGGGGGAAAAGTTTGTCCGCATTGTCCTGCAACGTGACACCGGCCGGAAGCAGATCGGGGTTGGCCTGAAAAAAACCGAGCAACGCAAAGCCCACCAAGCCGAGCGTCAACCCTACGACACAACTGACGATCAACCAGGTCGCCATGGCGCGTCGGGCCGTCGCCGCGTTCTCCGTGGCCATGTAGCGCTGCACCGACACCTGATCGCCCGCCGAAGTGCAAACCATCCACAGAAACACCGACAGCAACGTCCCCACCAGCGTCACGCGCGTGGACGGATCAAAACTAAAAACCGGCTGCGTATCCCAAATATCATTCTGCCATTCCGTCGGGAACCACCCGAAGCCGCCCATCTTCCACGTCACCGTGCCGATCACCAGCAGCGCGCCGCCGTAGAGCAACAACGTCTGCATTAAATCCGTGATGACCACCGCGCGCAAACCACCCAGCGAAGTGTACGTCACCGCGAACACTCCGGTGATAGCGACAATCAACGGCACCCATTTTTCGTCCACACCCACCATCACCGCGATGGCCTTGGCCGTCATGAAAATAAGAAGAGACATCCACACCAAACGCAGCATGAGAAACATCACCGCACCCAGCAGGCGCACAGTCACGCCGAGTTTTTTCTCCAGCAACTCATAAGCACTCGTCACTTTTTTTTGCCGCATATAAACAGGCAGAATACCGTATGACAGCGCTATAAAAATCAGCGGGTAAACCAAATAACTGGCGAGATACACCGGCCCCTTGCCGATTGTTTCTCCGGGCAACGACAGGTAGCTGATCGTGCTCAGCAGCGTGGCGAAGAGCGACACACCGATCAGGATCGGGTTCATCTTGCCTGACCCGATGAAATATTCCCTGGCACTCTTTTGCTGCCGCCCGAAGTGCCAGCCCAACCCGATCGTCGAGACGGCGTAAATGAAAACGATAATCCAATCAATGACAGCCATGAGCGCAGGCGAATGGTGGATTCAACGATTGATCGTGTCTAGGAAATTAGGCTTGGTGTTAATAAATCCGGTTCGGCTTCGACCAGTGAATGCGTGCGACAAACACGCTGCCGTTGCTTCCGTGCTTGTTCTCTATTGGCATAATATAATTTGGACCCCAAGTTTGCATCCACTCGGACACGGTCACCCAAGTCTCATCCGCGCTGACATGGGTAACGCCAAAGTTACCCAGTCGCGCCCCGCGTTCCGGCACAAGAATCCGCTCCGTGCGCCGAATCACACATAACCGCTTAGGATCGATCTGCGCCATGAATAACGGAGCGCGATGGCGGAAAACGTGATCATTATTCGCCCCGCGCCGGGTATAGACGAGGAACAATCCATCGCTGTGCGTCACCCAGTGCTGTTGAGTGTTGTAGTTGCCGAGGTCCGCGCTGTCATCAAATTTCCACGACTGGATCTGCTGGTAGTTGAGTCCGTCCTTGCTGCGTGTCACATAGCCGCGCTGATCATTCCGGATGGTCAAAAAGTACTCGCCGTTAAACCGCGTCAATGAGGGTTCATGCAATCCGCGAGTCTTGTCAGCAACCGCCAGTTCGTTGCCATGCAATTGGAAGGTAAGCTCTTTTCCATCGAACCCACAGCGAGCCACCGTAACCCGCGAACTAATCTCAGGAGATGAAAAATAAATAGGCAGCAAAATCGTGCCATCCTCCAAGTCGTACCGTTGCACGCAACCCGCACCGGAGTTGTAAAACTTTTTGCCAGAGGGCATGGTCAACTTTTGCCACGGTGCCCATTGGCTTTTTGCAGCGTCATAAATCGAATACGTGGTGTGACGTGGGCGCAGATGGTCAGCCTTCCAGTCGGGGGTGTAAACGACACTATGCCCCGTACCCAGCAGCTTCTTCGTGGCGCCGTGCCAGCGCGGCCAGAAATCGCTAACAGCGACGGGCCTTTTAACGCGATCGATGATCTCGTGCCGCACCGCTAGGCTCTTCGACGCGGTCGGCTTGGTCCAAGTCTTGCCCAAGTCGTCGGTATGCAACACATGCATCGCCTTGAATACATCGCTGCCAGACACGTCCAGCGTGTTCATCGTCATCACGACCCGCGGTCGGCCATCTTTCCCGCCTTCCGGCACGATGCCAGCCCGCGGGTGGCACCAACATTTCTTCCCATCATACCGCTTCGTGGGTACGTCGCGGGACAGGCGGTATGGCCCGCCCGTATCCTCGCCCCGGCCAATCGCCGGTAGGGCAAGCAGGGACACGCCACTGCAAAGCGAACCCTGAATGAAGTCGCGTCTGGATGATGTTTTTTTTGCCAATGTGATTTTCCTTCTGATGTTAACCGTTAGCTGCCGTCACGCGGGGGGCGTGGCGGTCGCGGCCTCGGTGTAGGCTGTTTTGAGGTTGGGGTTTGTGCATGTGTGTGCGCCCGCGAAAACGAACAGCAGCCCGAGGCGCGGCTGGCCCGTGGTGTTGGGGCCGGAGTGGTGGATGGTGTTGCAGTGGTGAATGGTGGCGTCGCCCGGCTCAAGCGTGGCGCGGAATTGCCCAGCCAACGACTCGGCCGGCGGCTCGGCCAGCCCAATGGAATTGCCCGGCACTCCCGATGGCCGCGTGGGCAGCACGCCTTCCCGATGCGAGCCCTTGACGAAATAAATGGGGCCGTTCGCCACCGTCACCGCGTCGATGGCGATCCACAGCGTGAACATGTCCGGCGGCTCCACGCAAAAGTAGGCGTTGTCCTGGTGATACGGCACCGCCGAGCCCACACGCGCCGGTTTGTTAAAAGTCTCCACGCCGTGCAACACTGGCTCGCCGCCCACCAGCCGGGCCGCCAGCGCCGTGATGCCCGGGTCGTGTGCCAGCATTTTAAAAAACGTGTTATGCTGTTCCAGCCGCCACAGGTTGCGGATGGCCCGGCCATCGGCCTCGACCGTTCGCGCATCAGCGGGCTTGGAGGCAAGGTCATCGCGGATGTACCTGTCAATCTCCGCGCGAACCTCCACCACGCGTTCATCTGTAAAAAACCCGCGCAATCGCGCCACGCCATCACGCTGGTAATCCCGCACCGCCTGGTCGCTCATGGGTCAGCCTTCTCGAGTTCCTTCAGCAACGGCCGGGAGCCGTATTCATTCAGCGCGGCAATCAACCCACGCTCGGCGTTGTTGCGATCAACGGCGGCCAGCGCGCTCGTCGAAACGAATAATAAAACAATCCGCGAAAGCGTTTTCATAAAGAGACGCCGCATTTCAAACCGCCAGCGCATTCGCCGCAAGCATTTCCGCCACGCTTGCCTTCGGGACGCGTGCGCGGCAGACTCTGCGCATCCCATGAGTTTTGAAATCAATTTATCAGGCAAGGACGCATTGGTCACCGGCGCTTCGCAGGGGCTTGGCGCGGCCACGGCGCGGGTGTTGCATGCCGCCGGTTGCCGCGTGGCGCTGAACCATCCCGGCTTGGAAACGACCGCCGCGGATGCCGAGGCGATTGCCGGTGAATTGAATGCCGCCCGAGCGAACAGCGCGCGGGCTGTTGCTTGCGATATCAGCGATGCTGACGCGGTGCAGGCGATGATGGCGGATTTAAAAACCGACTGGGGCGGCATCGATTTTCTCATCAACAACGCCGGTATCATTCGCGACCGCACGCTCGCCAAGATGAGCCGCGAGGAATGGCGCGCGGTGATGGACGTGAATCTCGACGGCGTTTTTTACGCGAGCAAATACGGCCTCGAGGTGATGCGCGATGGCGGCGCGATTGTCAGCCTCGGCAGCATCGCGGGCATCGTCGGGTTTTTTGGACAGGCCAACTACGCCTCCGCAAAGGCCGGCGTGATGGCGCTGATGCGCGTGCTCTCACGCGAGTGCGGAAAGCGCAACATCCGCGCCAACGCCGTCGCGCCTGGCGTGGCCGAGACGCCGATGGCCGCGACCATCCCCGACAAGGTGCGCGCGGACATGCTTAAGCAAATTCCGCTCGACCGCTTTGGCACTCCCGACGAGGTGGCCAGAGTGGTGCTGTTTTTGTGCTCGCCGCTGGCTTCGTATGTCACCGGCCAAACTATCGAGGTCAACGGCGGCTGGCGCGGATGAGGCCCGCGCTGCAAATCCTGAGCGCCGCCGAGGCGGTCGCGCGCATTCCCGATGGCACCACCGTTGCGTGCAGTGGGCTTGTCGGCGCGGGCCATCCCGAGGCGCTCACCGCCGCGCTGGAAGAGCGGTTCAAAACAGACAACTCACCGAACAACCTCACGCTCGTTTACGCCGCCGGCCAGGGCGATGGCGCTCAGCGCGGGCTCAACCACCTCGCGCATCCCGGTCTGCTAAAGCGCGTCATTGGCGGCCACTGGAATCTTGCGCCCCGCCTTGGCCAGCTCGCACTTGCGGGCGACATCGAGGCGTACTGTTTTCCGCAGGGCATCATCTGCCAGCTCTTCCGCGAAATCGCCGCGCATCGCCCGGGCGTTTTTACAAAAGTCGGCCTCAACACCTTCATCGACCCCGCGCACGGCGGCGGACGATTAAACAAAAAAACTTCCGAGCCGCTGGTTGAGCGCGTGAAGCTTGATGGCGAAGACTGGCTGCGGTTTCGCGCCTTCCCCATCGATGTCGGCCTCATCCGCGCCACGCGCGCAGACCGCGCCGGCAATCTCACCATGGAACGCGAGGGGCTCGTCGGCGAGGTGCTGCCCATCGCGCAGGCCGCGCGCAATCACGGCGGGCTGGTCATCGCGCAAGTCGAAAGCATTTCCGACCAGCCCGCCTCGCCTCACGCCGTGCGCGTGCCGGGGATGTTGATCGACGCCCTCGTCGTCGCTGCGCCCGGCGAACATGACCAAACTTTTGCTGAGCCATTCAACGCGAGCTACGTCGAGGCCGGCCGCGCGGTTGCGCCTAAGCCGATGCCGTTTTCCGAGCGCAAAATAATCGCGCGGCGCGTGTTGCGCGAGATTGCGCCGGGCAGCATCGTAAACCTCGGCATCGGCATGCCGGAGGGTGTGGTGCCCGTCGCCGCCGAGGAGGGGCGGCTTGATAAGTTCACGCTCACGCTCGAGAGCGGCCCCATTGGCGGCATGCCTGCGGGCGGCTTGAGCTTCGGCTGCAGCGCGCATCCGGAGGCCATCATCGACCAGCCCGCGCAGTTTGATTTTTATGATGGCGGCGGCCTAGACGTCGCCGTGCTCGGCGCGGTGACCATCGATGCCGAGGGCAGCGTGAATATCAGCGCGCTGGGCGACCGCTTTGCCGGCGTCGGCGGGTTCGTCAACATTGCGCAAAACGCGCGCAAGGTAATTTTCTGCTGCCCCTTCCGCGCGGGCGGGTTGGAGATCGCGATCGACAACGGCCAACTGCAAATCCAAACCGAAGGCCGCCATTGCAAGTTTGTGAAACAAATTCCGCAAGTTGCCTTTCATGGCCCCAGCGCGCGCGGGAGGGGACAGGAAGTTTTTTACATCACCGAACGCGTCGTCTTCCGCCTCGGCGACCACGGCCTCGACCTCATCGAGACCGCTTCCGGCATCGACGTGGAAAATGAAATTTGCGCCCAGATGGAATTCCGCCCAAACATTGCCCACCCAAAACCCATGCCCGCTGAGTGTTTCCGAAAGGACTAAAATGATTTACAAATCTCCCATCCACATCCTCGCCGCGCGGCGTTCGCCCACTGGGCGGCTTGGCGGCGGCTTGAAAAAATTCACCGCACACGAGCTGGCCACCCGCGCCGCCGAGGCCACCGTGCCCGAGGCGCTGTGCCCGCACATTGGCCAAGTCATTCTTGGCCAAGTCCTTCCAGCTGGCTGCGGCATGAACACCGCGCGACAAACCGGCTTGGGGCTGGGCGTTCCGCAAGCGTCGCCGGCGTTCACGGTGAACATGGTTTGCGGTTCCGGGCTCAAGTCGGTGGCGCTTGGCGCGGATGCCATCACGGCGGGCGAGGCCAACCTTGTTTTAACAGGCGGCGTGGAGTCGATGAGCAACGCGCCGCATTATGCGATGGACGCGCGTTTTGGCAAAAAATTTGGCAACGCGAAGCTGCTCGATGCCATTCTCACTGATGGGCTGTCCGACCCTGGGCTGAAACGCGGCATGGGTGAACTCGCCGAGGCGTGGACGGAGGAGCACGGCATCGGCCGCACGGAACAGGATGCCTTCGCGCTGCGCAGCCAACAACGCGCCTCCGCCGCCCGCAAGGCATTCGCGCGCGAGATTGTGCCCATCGGCGATGTGGCGACGGACGAGCATCCGCGCCCGGACACGACGCTGGAAAAGTTGCAATCGCTCGCGCCTGCATTTGCTTCGGACGGTGCCATCACCGCCGGCAACGCCTCGGGCATCAACGACGGCGCGGCAGTTGTGCTGCTGGCGAATGACGCGGCGTTGGCGGAACACAATTTGGAATCCCGCGCGCGCGTTGTCGGCGCGGTGGCCGTCGGCTGCGATCCGGCGCGCTTTGGTTTGGGGCCAGTTGGCGCGGTGCAATTGCTTTGCGAACAAACCGGCTGGAACCTGGCCGGCGTGGACACTGTGGAAATCAACGAAGCCTTCGCCGTGCAAACGCTCGCCTGCGCGCGCGACCTCGGCCTGTCCGACGAGCAACTAAATCCGCGCGGCGGCGCCATCGCCCTCGGCCATCCCATCGGCGCCAGCGGCGCGCGCATTCTTGTGACGCTGTTGCATTTTCTTGAGGACACCGATGCGCGGCGCGGTATTGCCACCCTCTGCGTCGGCGGCGGCATGGGCATCGCGCTGGCGATTGAGCGCGGGTGATTAGTTGTCCTCGGCAGCCAAGTCGGTATTCACCGTTTCCTTTGCAAACCGAATGGCGGTGAGGGTGATGAGCGAGGTAACGACTAGGTAAGCGGCGACGGGCCAAGGGTTGCCATCGGACCATTTCAAAAGCAGCGCGGCAATGATTGGGGCGAGGCCGCCGGCGAAGGGGGAGGCAAGTTGGTAGCCGAGGGAAACACCACTGTAACGAACGCGGGTGCTGAACAGTTCGGAGAAAAACGCCGCCTGCGGGCCGTACATGGCGGCGTGGCCGACGGCAATGGCGAGTATCATCGCTATAGTAATCAGAACGGGCGATTCAGTTTTCACCAACAGAAAAAATGGCAACGCAAAGAGGGCGGTGAACACGGCACCAAAAATGTAAACCGGTCGGCGGCCCGCACGGTCGGACAGCGCGCCGAAGCAGGGCACGGCGATGAATTGCACAGCTGAGGCGATGAGGATGGCGTTGAGAATTACCTGCCGGTCTAGTTCCAAGTGATTCTTGGCGTAGGCGTAAATGAAAACGGTGAAAATATAAAAAGAGGCGTTCTCGGCGAAGCGCGCGCCCATGGCGATGAGGACATTGCGCGGGTATTTGGTGAGCACTTCGCGAATGGGCGCGGGCCGCTCGGACTCCTTTTCCTGGAGCTTTTTAAAGAGCGGACTCTCGAGAATGGCAAGGCGAATGTAGAGGCCAACGGCGAGCAAAAGAATGCCGATGAGAAACGGCACGCGCCAGCCCCACGCGAGGAATTGGGCGTCGGTGAGTTGTGAATTGAGCAGCGTAAAAACTCCCGTGGCGAGCAGCAGCCCGATGGGTACGCCGGCTTGCGCGCAACTGCCGAAAAATCCGCGCCGCCCTCTGTGCCCGTGCTCAACGGCCATCAGCACCGCGCCGCCCCATTCGCCGCCGACGCCAAAACCCTGAATGAAACGCAGCACCACGAGCAGCACAGGTGAGGCCACGCCGATTTGTGCGTGGGTGGGCAGCACGCCGATGAGAAAGGTCGCGATGCCCATCATCATCAGCGTGGTGACGAGCATATTTTTGCGGCCAAGTTTGTCGCCGAAATGGCCGAAGACGAGTCCGCCGATAGGCCGCGCAAAGAAGCCGACCGCGAAAGTGCCGAAGGCGGCGATGGTGCCGGTGAACGCATCGAGCTCGGGAAAGAAAAGTTTATTGAACACCAGCGCGGCGGCGGTACCGTAGATGAAATAATCGTACCACTCAATCGTGGTGCCAATGAAGCTGGCGAGGACGACGCGGCGGATGGGAGTTTGGGACTCGGTCACGATTCTTCCAGCGGCAAATCGCCCGGTTGTCGCTCGGCCATTCCTTCCTTGAAATGTTTGCGGCAGACGGAGAGGTAGCGTTCGTTGCCGCCGATTTCCACTTGGGCGCCTTCGCGCAGGACGATGCCGTCGGCATCGGTGCGCAAAACCATCGTGGCTTCGTCGGCCGCGATGGGTGAGGCGTAGTAGTCGCCGTAAGCGCGCAGGCGGGTGCGGTCCCAGTGCGTTTTGCCGTCGGCGGCGTTGAAGCAGCTCGAGAGGCCGCCGGATTTCACGACGTACACGCGGTCATTGAACACCAGCGGCGAGGAGAGGTTCGACGGCGCCTTGTTGTCGATGTCCCAGCGCAGGTGCGTCTTGGTGACGTCGCCGCGCCCGCCGCCGCGCACGGCCTGGATGGTGTTACCGACGACGACGAGATTGTTCGGCGACTGAAAGGCCGTCTCGATTTCCTTCGCGTCGAGCGCCTTGTCCTTGTTCTTGTCCGACCGGTCAAACTTCGCGTGGAATTCCACGGGCGTTTCCGCGCGCGCCAGCCGGCCGTCCTGATTCGTGTCCAGCCATTGCATCAGCGCGTACTTCAGCGTGCGCTTGCGGTCGCCGTAGCTTTGCACCGCCATATAAATCGTGTCGCCCACCACCACCGGCGAAGTCATCACCGTTCGCAGCAGGCTGTTGCACGTCCAGCGTTCGCGACCGGTTTCCGGGTCGTACCCAATCAACTTTCCCGAACCGGCCACCACGAGGTCGGTCTGGTTTTTCACCGTGCAAATCACCGGGATGGCGTAGCCCGCCAGCATATCCTCACGCGGCGTGCGCCAAATTTTCCGGCCATTCTTCGCGTCCAGCGCAATCACGTACGAGGCGAGGTCATCGTCCTGGCAAAAATAAATCTTTTCATTAAAAACAACCGGCAATGCGCCCGCGCCCCAGTCCATCAAATACGCCGGCATCGGCAGCTTGTGTTGCCACGCCTTCGCGCCCGTCTTCGCGTCGTGGCAAAACACGCCGAACGTCTGCTCACCGGTCATCGCCGTATTGAACACCCGCCCGTGGGGCAATCACCGCCGAGCCGATGCCATCGCCCAGCTTCGCGCGCCACAGCACCTTGTCCGCGTGAGAAAATTTAGTGGGCAGATTTTTGCTGGACGAAATCCCGCCGCTATTCAGCCCGCGGAACTGCGGCCAATCCTCAGCCACTGCGGAGCCGCCCAGCACAATTACGCCCACAAAAATGGGCAGGAGTTTTTTCAGGTTCAATGAATGATTCATGGGAACCCCGACTCAGACGCTTGGCCCTCAATTTGTCAACCGCGCGAACATCGTGTGTTTGGGCTGGCCGCCGATGCGGGCCATCACATCGCCGCGCTCGGTAGCCTCGCGGATTTCGCCGAACACGACGGCGGAGGCCTCGAGGTATTGCGTCACGTGGCGAGGCTCGTGGGCCATGGTGGCGTTGAAGGCACCGGCGGCGAGGAAGCCGTGGTCGAGCATGCGCGTGGTGAAGAGCGTCATCAACGCGTTGGCGTCGGCGTGGTCGAAGCCGATGAGCGCCATCTCGGGGCGGCCGCCGGTGGTGACGGGCACGCCTTTTTCTCCGCCCAGTTTTTGCCAGCCTTCGCGCAGCGCTTGGCCAATTTCCGCGAGATGCGCGGGCACGTCGAGTCGCTGCATCTTTTCAATCGCCGCCACCGCCGCGGCGGGGCCGATGCCTTCGGTCCAGTACGCGCTGGAAATGAACGAGTCCTCAGAGGCGGCCATCGTTTCGGCGTTGCCGATCACCGCGCCCATCGCGAAGCCGTTGCTGATTGCCTTGGCGAACAGGGCGAGGTCTGGCGTGACGCCGAATTTTAAATGCACGCCCCCGATGCACAGCCGCCAGCCGATGGAAATCTCGTCGAAGATGAGCTTGACCCCAGCGCGGGTGGCGCGTTCGCGGACGCCCTCCAAAAAGCCCGGCGCGGGGTCGGTGTGGCGTGTGGCTTCCATCACGATGGCCGCGAGGTCGCCGCCGTGTTGCGCGATGATGGCGTCGAGCTCGTCGAGTTGATTGTAGTTGAACGGCAGCGTGGTGCCCTTGAGCGATGCGGGCACGCCGGCCGGTTCCAAGCCGGGCAGCAGGTGTTGCTTCAGCGCGTCCGGCCCGGCGTCGTTCAAGTTGGCGGCGAGATACCAGTCGTGCCAGCCGTGGTAGCCGCAGATGGCAGCCTTCTCCCGGCCGGTGGCCGCGCGCGCGATGCGGACGGCCACGGCGGCCGCCTCGCCGCCGGTGCGCGTGAATCGCGCCCGCTCTGCCCACGGATGAATCTCCAGCAACAGCTTGGCCAAGCGCACCTCGTCGTACGTCTGCTGCGTGGCCATCGAGCCAAGGTGCACGCGGCGAATGACGGCAGCATTCACATCCGGGTCCGCGTAGCCGAGAATGCAGGCGAGGATTCCGCCAGACGACATATCGATGTAGCGACGGCCACCGGTGTCCACCACTTCGCAGCCGATCGCCTGCTCGTAGTAGGCCGGCCAATGCTCGGGCGCGAACATCTCCGGCCGCTTCGAGAGCAGCTGCGTGCCACCCGGGATGATTTTCTTCGCCGTGCGATACTGTTCCTGCACCAGTGTGCCGGACGTGGCCACATCCATGCCGAGCAATTGCCGCGCGTTGACGCCGAAGATGCGCTCGAGGTCGCTGTCGTTCAGCGCCATCGTGCGGCAAGCCTGCTGCAGGGCGAGCAGCGACTCGATGCCCACCGGCACCGGCCGACCGTGCGGCCACGCGTCCCAGTCGAGGCTGTGCCCGTATAGCCACAGAAAGCCGTCGCCGACGGAGAGCGCCGTGCCGCGCAATTCCGACACGGGAAAATCGCTGCCGTACATCAACCGCGTGGTGCCGGTGGCGCGAAGGATCGCCTCGAACGCCGCTGGTTCGCAGACGGCTGAGGTGTCAAAAAAAACATTGTCGATGCCGCGCAGGCCGTCGATGGCGTCGGTCGTGTGCGCCGCATTAAAACCGCGCGCGGCGTGGGCCAGCACGAGGCGCGCGTTGGGGTGCCGGCGGCATTGCGTTTGGATGTACGCGAGGTTGCGCGGATCGCTCAGCGCCTTGGGCAGCACCATGTGCATCGTGATCCATAGCCCGCGCCGGTGCGCCAGTTCCCACGCCCACTCGGGCAGAAACTCGCCTTGCTCCGCGTTGAACTGATCTTCGCGTTCGACGAAAACGTGGTAAACTTTGAAGCCAGAAAAATTGTTTTCGAGCAACACGGCCTCGACTTCGGCGGGATCGTCATCGGGCCGAATGAGCATCAGCCCGCGGCAGTTCGGGTGCGCCTTGATTTCATCGGCCACAAAACGATTGGCAGCGGCGCAGTCGAGTTCGCTCACGGGAAAACCGAATAACAGTCCGTCTGTCAAAACCGCGTCACCCATCCACTGCCGCATGCTCGCGAGCATCGCGTCGTGGCCCACCTCCGGCACGGCGGCCTCGACATCGATATGCCGCAAATCATACCAATGCGCGTGGGCATCGAAGGCGTTTGGCGGGATGAAGCCGCTGAGCTTTCGCTCGAACAACTCGAGGTCGGCCGCAGAGATTTCAAATCGCGCGGGATCCGTGAAGTCGCGTAGGCCCGGCGTGCTCACGGCGCTTTTGCCTCCGTGATCTCGCGGAACATTTTCCCTGAATCAATGAGACGCATTAAACTGAAACGAGTAGAGGTCAGCGTCTTTGATCTCGAAACGAAGACGCACTGCCTGACCGGCAAGATCCCCCAAGGAATTCCCCTTGTTCCATTTCACCGTGAGGTTGAGTGTGTCTCCAAACAGCTCCTGGCAATTGGCCAACTCGTAACCGGGAGTGGGGTTGCCATCTGCATCCTGTATTTCCACTCGGATGCTTCCGGCAGCGGAAGTGGCCAAATTCATTTCCAACCTGTCTCCGGCAAACCGTATCGGCTTGGTGACCAATTCCCCACCCTTCATTGGAGCGTTTATGGAGACAAATCCGTCGAGCCTCAACGTGTAGCGCCGGAGTGCGCTGCCTTTGCCGTGCCAGTAGCTCTCGGTGGCATAAAGCGAAAGTTCATTGGGCGCGCCCGGCAGCGAAGACGGAGTTTCCACAAGATGCCAGCCAATGTATTGAGCACCGTATTGCCATGTTCCGGGGCGTTGGATTCCAGGCCGGAGGAAAGCCTCGTTCCATCGTTTGAAATGTAATCCGTCGCGGCTGACCATGAGAAGGCCCTCGGTAATCGCCGTGCCGTAGCGTTCACTGGATGATGATCGAAGCCGACGCTGCTCCAAGTCGGGAAGTGACTTCGTTGACTCGGCCCACTTGCGGTCGATATATCGGGTGGGGAATCCGATGAGGAGATGGGGCGCCCTGAGATATGGTTTTATTTGATTTGTGTAAAGGTGTTCAACCGGGGAATCGGTATAGGTGATGTCCTTGACTTGCGTCCAGTTGAGCATGTCATCGGATACCGCTGTGCGAATGGCGCGGTATCCCGCCGGTTTCCAGTTTTTGTCGGTGGTGGTGCCACTGGTAAAGATCCGCCAGTAAGCCCGGTATTTGCGGATCGACGGATCCCAAAAGGCGAGGTTCTGTGAGTCGAACGCTCCAAGGCCCTGCAGAATGGGCTGCTCCGTCATCGGCGACCACCGAAAGCCGTCTGGGGATTTGTACGGCAAAAGGCCGCTTGAGCGGAAGATCGCCTTGTACTGTGCATCCGGCTTGGCAGCGGGATTTTCATCCTTAAAAACTGCCGGGTGGCCGGGATCCACCTTCACGCTGCCAACAGGCCCCGGGATCATGATGATATTGTTTTTCTTGGATCCGTTAAACTCGTAAAGCCCCAGTTCAGGCTTGCGCCACCGAATACCGTCATCGCTTTCCGCATAACAGCAATAGAGAGGATGGCGGTTGGTGTTGAGCTTCCCATGCTCCACCTCAAGATGCCACGCCTTGTAGTACATCCGATACTTTTCGCCGTCATGAAAAATACTATGATAGCCGGATCCTGTCCCTTCCCAGGGCGCGTCATGGACGATGGCAATCTCTCTTGGGACCGGATGATGCAACCGTTGCCGGGCACCCTGTATTTTGTCGATCAGGTAAGCGTCGATAAACAACTCACGGCGCGAGCCAATATCAACCGCTTCTGTCGTGCCTGCGGCGGGCAACTGAGTTGGCACCGTGAAAAGGCTGGCCAAAGCCAAGCCAAAGACTGCTACCTGTTTCACCCCATCAATGCGCGTGCGGTGTATTGTCTTTTTTAGCATTTTCTTGTTTGGATCGATTTTGCGCTTCAATCCTCCAAGTCCCAAAAGGAGTGCACCGGTGCGCCTCGAGCTTTGGTCTTCCAAAGTTCCCTGAAAGCAACCCGTTCAACGTGTCCGTCCAACAAAGTTACGTTGGCACCATCACTATGAACCGTGGGGCGACCGTGACTGAAAGGGGCATAATTCGGGTCTGAGTCACCCTCACCATCGCCATTTGAATCGAAGGTGAAGGGACGCAAGAGCGGGGAATAGACATAGTAACCGTCGGTGTCCATGAACATCAACGCATCCCCCGGATTATTTATGCGAGTAGACTTCAATGGCGGGGCGGTGACCCCGCTGAGATATTGGTAATAAAACATGCCGTTCAATCGCTTGCCGTAGGTGCCAAAATTGACACCGATCCAGCTGTTCCAACTGGTCGAACTCCAGCCTTTGCCCCGGTAATATGGCGGCGGCCCAAAACTGCCGCCCGGGCATTTGCGAATCTCAGCCTTTTGCACGGCCGACTCGGCTTGCGCAGTACGGCGCTTGGCCACGTAAGGGGCAAGCGTCTCAAAAACGTACGACTTCGTGGACTGGGTGGCAAAACCCGTGGCGAAGTAAGGCACGACATCTTCGTGATCGTTCATGTGGAGATGAACGGCATAGCCCCAGTTTTTCATGTTGGAGACGCACTTGATCGCTTGGGCCCGATTCTTGGCTTTCGCCAGCGCAGGAAGAAGCATCGCAGCCAGAATCGCGATGATGGCAATCACCACCAATAACTCGATTAGCGTAAACGCTCCCCGACGACATTTGTTCCTTCTCATTGAACCCTCTTTTGCTCGCTACGGATGAACACGGGCTTATGGTGAGGGTTGGTCAAAAGCAAGAAAATTAACCCCGCTTCTCAGGTGCCTGTAGGGGTATCGATCCAGTTGACTGCTGCACGGGCCGGGGGTGTCCACCCGGAAACTGCGCGCGGTAATGGGATCGTAGGCGCGTTTGTGAGCCACGGCCGCCTTGACGACAATCACGTTGAGAGTCTCGGGAGCGACGCCTTGGCTGCGCCATTGGCCAAGGTCGAACGGCGCGGTCTTGTGGCTGGTCAACAGCAAGGTTACTCCGGCGTGACGCACGAGGGCACAGTCGCCCATGTTGGCAGAGTCGCCAACCATCGAGGCCAAGTGACTTTGTTTGTCCTCCAGTTCAAAGCGCCCATCGCTGCGCGAGAGCATTTCGACCTCAAGCTCCAGCGGGCCAAGGTCGAGTCGGCTGCCTTTGCCGCCGATGGCCAAGGTGGCTTTGTCGCCAACGCGAACCTTGGCCAAGCGCGCCACCGCCGCTGGGTCGTTGATGCAGACTGCGGCATTTTCGATCTGTTGCTCAATGAGCGCCCGCAGGCAGCCGGTGCCATCGCCGGGCGCTCCGCCGCCGATGTTGTCGGACGGCTCGACCAAAACGGTAAGACCACCAACCGGCTCACGTAGCCGGGGCATGACGGACTCAAGCGAGCCTTCACTCGCCAGTACGCCGCCCCTCAACTCCCCGGCCAAGCGCACTAGCTTGGCCAAGCGCTCCTCCGCCGCCCCGGCGGAGCTGGTGGTGACGACCTGAAAACTCAGTCCAGTGTCCGGCGTGTCGGCGAAGGCAAACCCGGCGGCGACATTGACGGCCCAGACATCGCCGCCTTCCATCGAACGCGCCTCGGCCTCGAGCGTTCGCATCGGGTCATCAGCCGTTCCGGTAGCCGTCGGCGGGAGGAGGATATTTGCCTGTCGCAGGTGCATGCAGGGCCGGGCGCCGTCGAGGCACTTGCCCAACAACTTGGCAGCACGAACGGCAGCGTCGCGGGCGTCGGCGTGGGGATTTTCGCGGTAAGCCACGAGGCAATCGGCGTGGGCCGCCATCGCCGGTGAGAAATTGGCGTGCAGGTCATAAACACC